>Ga0114922_10000854_pt1 | contig 29289 bp, 25 predicted proteins | sample AartaG_FD_100975 | JGI IMG/M metagenome (GOLD analysis project Ga0114922, IMG submission 100975) | Deep subsurface microbial communities from Aarhus Bay to uncover new lineages of life (NeLLi) - Aarhus_00045 metaG | ecosystem: Environmental > Aquatic > Marine > Oceanic > Sediment | place... | reverse complement strand
TCTGCGACTTTTTGAATGGTCGATCGGCTCATGGCAACCAAGTTTTCAATCGTTCGTTTGTCAGGAGCACGAGCGACCTGTACGTCCATCTCACCAGTCGCCTCATTTTGAAAGAGAATCAATCCCTTTTCAGCTTTTACAAGTGCGACAGCCAGGTCCATGATTTCATCAAGAAGCTTTTGGAGATTGAGCTGAGAATTGATCTTCCTGCTGACTTCATGCAGCGTCTGAAGCTGCTCAAAAGATATATTTGTTATCTTATCCATCTTTCACTCTTTTAATGTGACTCGTTGCTGGCTGCTGGTCACTGGTTTCTGGCGACTGGTATCTGATTAATATTTCACATAGTTTATTTTTACCGATGTCAACAACCAGCTCTTTGGCAACCGCCATATTTCATTACAGTTATAACTCACATTCTATCATACGATTTTCTTTATTTATCCGTAAAACAGTGACAAGTGACATGTATGAATGATAAACCAGGTACCAGTAACCAGTAGCCAGTAGCCAGAAGCCAGTAACATTGGCAATATGAGATATCTCAGTAACCCACCGATTTAATGCTTCCATTATTATTCAGGATTATCGGTCTCTGATCAGTTCCATCATCCAGATATCACTCTCGTTCTCGGCAAGGGTGAAAAAGAATTTCTGACCATCGGTTGTAAATTCTGTCCGGCGAGAGTTACGAAAAGGATCGTCAAATATCACCAGATGTTTCGGTGTACCTCCCGAGACCGGAACAGACCATATGTTGGCATTCCACTTTTTATCAAACGCCTTGTAATAAATCGTTTGGCCATCCGGTGACCAAGCTAAAAACAGGGGCCATGGATATTTTTCACGATCAGAATCGCTAAAAATTACCCTGGCATCGCCATTGTCCGGTGAAATCACCAGCAGCTTCGCTGCTTCGAGAAATGCAATTAGATCCCCATTGGGAGACCACTTGGCATGCTGTCCGCCATTGGAGGTTAACTGTCTGGGTACTCCCCATTTCGATTGCTCTTCATTTTTAGACACCACGAAAATCTCCACATCTCCAGTCCTGTACGAAAAAAACACCAGATGTTGACCATCCGGTGACCAGTCTGGCTCTATATCGTCGGAGGAATCCTGAGTAATCTGTCGGATGGATCCACCTTCTTCCGACATCACGAAGATATCCCTGTTGCCCTCGCGTAAAGAATAGAATGCGATCGCCTTCCCATCCGGAGACCAGGCAGGATAATAATCATTACTCGAATGAGTCGTGAGTTGAATGGGCTCCCCTCCAGTCAATCGTTGCTTATACACATCCTGATTTCCACTTCGGTTCGAATCGAATACAAGCCACTGACCGTCCCAAGAAACCCGCATCCCTTCAATGACCTGATTCCCTGCGGTCACTGGCTGCGCCCGGGAGATCGAAATGGGTCCTCCCGTGGATATGGGGATCGACCAGATGTTCGATCGATGTGTAAACTTCGAATACACCAGGGATGTACCATCCCGGGAAAGATTGATTGTGTGGGCGCCGAGACCGGTCGTCAATCGCATCGCTTCGCCGGAGGGTTTTCCGGTTGCATCCATAGGGATATGATACACATCCCGGCTGCCGTCCTGATCCGAAATGAATAATAGATGTTTCCCATCCGGTGTCCATACAGGGCTCATATTCAAATATTTGCTTTCCCTGATCCGGATTGGCTCCCCTCCTTGTACCGAAATAACCCAAATGGAACTGGGTGCAATGTTTCCAATCGCGTTACTGAATATGAAATTTGAATTTCCCGCTACATAGGCGAGAAGAGCCCCATCGGGTGAAAAGCACAGAGAATGAGGATCATAAATTTCCGTAATCTCTGTGGATTCCTCGCCATACACAGATTGAATATATATTCCATTAATTTCTGCAAAGGCCATTTTTTTACCGCCAGGCTGCCAGGCATGGCTCGCTCCTCTCGCACCTCTAATCAGTTGTCTGGGTGCACCACCCAGGGTCGGCACGATATAAACCGTTCCCGAGGAATGAAAAGCGATCTGAGAACCATCAGGTGACCATCGCGGCCAACGGGAGTCTTCAGTTACATCCTGTGTAAGCGTAATGGCACGCCCTCCCGATAACTGCCGAACATAAATATTCATATCACCTTCATCGCCCACCGAGTACGCCAACATCTTACCATCGGGTGAAATAGCCGGATCGATTTCTAAGCTCGGATCATGGGTGATTTGATTCGTCCGGCCAATTTTTATCTCGACGGGCCGCTTTTTTATTTGAACGATTTGATAACCTATAAATACAATGAGGAGTATTGTAATTGCGATGATCGGCCATAGCAGTGTCTTTCTTTTGGATCTGGGAGATGGGGCCGTACCGAGAACGGACATGCCACTGCTGACCTGGCCTGATATTTCCTGTAACACGCTCTCAAGCCCGAGGTCAACTTCTTCTGCAGATTGAAAACGCTTTTCCTTCTCTTTTTCCAAACATCTCAACATAATAGTATCGAGGGGTGTCGGAATGTCGTTTTGAAGCGTCGAAGGAGAATCGGGTTCATCATTTAAGATGGAATAAATAATAGATTGAGAGTTCTCCCCTTTGAAGGGGTATCGCCGGGTAATCATTTCATAGAAGATCACGCCCAGGGACCAGATATCTGTCTGATGATCCACGTTCTCACCGCGTGCCTGTTCCGGTGACATATATGCTGCCGTTCCCAGCGTCCAACCGGTCCGCGTGATATGAACATCGGTAATCTTGGCCAGACCGAAATCCACAATCTTCACCAGACCATCCCTGGTAATAATGACATTGGCAGGCTTGATATCGCGATGTACGATGCCATTCTTATGCGCCTGGGCCAGGCCTTGGGCAATTTGGACAGCGATTTTTATGGCCTTCAGGATTGACAGCGGTTCACGCTCCATCCGTTTTTTCAGTGTTTCCCCTTCATAATAGGCCATGGCGATAAACATTTGGTCATCATCCGTCTCATCGATTTCGTAAATCGTGCAGATGTTGGGATGATCCAGAGCAGAGGCAGCCTTAGCTTCGGCGATGAATCGCTGTTTGGCCTCCTCGTCTTCACTGAGATGGGCAGGGAGAAACTTGAGGGCAACCTCACGACCGAGTCTTTCGTCCTTTGCCTTGTATACTACACCCATGCCACCGCCACCGAGTTTTTCGAGGATTTTGTAATGGGAAACGGCTTTGCCGATCATATGTATGGTTCCTCTAAGCCTGATGGGACTTGATCCAAAGCGTTCATGTAATCGAATCGGTGAATTCTCAGATTATTATTTATGAAATCTTTTGTTAAATGTCAAGATATAAAACCGGAAAATGCATCTTGATATGATTATAATGGTTTATGTACTCCATCACCTCGACAAACCGATAAAATTTCTTGAAAATTTAACGCAGTATCTAAAACCAGATGCACCATTGGTAATTATTGAAAGAGATACAAAAAAAGAGAGGGCACATCCTCCCTCTTTCATGACGAAAAAGCAGATCTTAGAAACAATTCAAGAAACTAATTTTGAACTTGTTAAGACAGTAACTTTTTTGTCTCGAGACACCATCTATATCTATAAATTAAAACTCACGTCATAGTAGAAGTCTCAGGAATCTGATTTTATCTCTTCCTCAATTTTCGTGACCGCCTCCCGAATCCGGCGCCATGCCTCCTTTATATGGTCCTCCTCTGTATGCGTCTGCCCCACACAGAACCGAAGCGTATATAGCCCGTTGAGTTTGGTATGGGTCAGATACAATCGTCCACTACGATTGAGGCTTTCCAGTAAGCGCTTGTTGATAAGGTCTCCACCCACATGTCGAAAACAGACGAGGTTGAGAGGCGGAGGAACCACGAGCTCGAATCCATCATCCTCATCGATCCACCGGGCAAAATGTTGGGCCAGTTCAACATGACGTCTGATGTGATGCCGCAGTCCTTCCACTCCGTAATAGCGGATGACAAACCAGAGCTTCAGGGATCGAAAACGCCGGCCCAGGGAGATCTGCCAGTCCCTATAATCGATGACAGCCCCGGACTCGGTGGCCTTATTTCGCAGATACTCGGGCAGGATACTCAGAGCCTGAATCAACGCCGCCCTGTCAGCCACATAGAAGCAATCGCAATCAAAATTGGTGAACATCCATTTGTGGGGATTAAAACAATAACTGTCCGCATTTTCCAGTCCCTCATGAATAAAACGGTACTCGGGGCAGAGAGCCGCGGTTCCGGCCATGGCTGCATCCACGTGAAGCCAGAGATCTTCTTCCCTGCAGATTCGACCGATTTCCGGTAGAGGATCGATGCCATTTGAAGAGGTGGTTCCCACGGTTGCACAAACAAAACAGGGGATCAATCCGGCCTCCCGATCCGCCTCGATCTGTGTCTTTAAAAGATCGGGGCGGAGTGCAAAACGGTCATCGACCTCAATGAGATGGAGGTTCTCCCGTCCGATTCCGGCAATCTTCACCGCCTTTTCAATGGAAGAGTGGGCCTGAGTGGAAGCATAGGCAATAAGACGTCCATCGCATCCTTTCTCATTGCTCTGATAATCCGTTGTCCGTTCCCGGGCGGCCAACAACGCACAGAGGGACGCACTGGAAGCCGAATCCTGAATCACACCACCCCCGGTATTTGAGGATTTGAACTTTTCTGGCAGACTCAACATATCCACCATCCAATCCAAGACATGGGTTTCCAGCTCCGTACATGCAGGACTGGTCGCCCACAGCATTCCCTGCACCCCTAAACCGGCCGAAATCAACTCACCCAGAATTGATGGTCCGGACGTATTGGCTGGGAAAAAAGCATAAAAGTTGGGGGACTGCCAATGAGTAATCCCGGGGAGGATGAGCCGGTCCACATCCCCCAAGATGGATTCAAATGACTCCCCTATTTGAGGCGGTTCAGAAGGAAGGCCTGAACGAATCTCCCCAGGTTGAACCTGAGATAATACAGGTAATGACTCGACCCTCTGATAGTAATCGGCGATCCAATCGACTACGATCCGGCCATACTTGCGGAATTCTTCCGGAGTCATGTGATAGCTTTTCATTTCGGACATATTGAATCCCATTTTATTATTCGGCGATTCTTAAAAAGTATTTCTTCACAATTTGCAACTATTCAGGTTAATAGGTTCAGAGTTCAAGGTTCATAGTTATTAATTTTACGCTCTTAATATTTTTTGAGATAATTGTTTAATTTTCATTACCACAAACCTTGAACTGGGAACTTTTGAACCTTGAACCTGAATAGTTACCTCAATTTTCATTATTATTTTTTCAAGATGACCCGTTTCCCATTCACATCCGCACGATAAAACACGCCTTCCTCCCATACGAGGGCTTCCCCCTCCGCACCTCTGCGTAGACCCGTCTCGATGGCAAACACCCGCCCCTCATAAAGCATTGAGAGTTCCATAACATCGGTATGTCCCACAACAATAGCCTGAGCCCCATATAAATCAAGCGTCGACCCGACTTCAGCTAAAGTCACAACGGGACCAGTCGTCCGACCTTCAAAATACCCACGATACCATAATGGCCCATTACTTCCGAACAACAATGACAAATTCTCGTCAAACCGGATTGAATAGTCTCTTGAATCCAATCCCTCCCGAATGAAATAGTTCACTTGCGGAATCGACAAATCCTGTCTCACCAATTCCGGAGAGAGTCCACCATGAACAAATAGGATGTCATTGATCTTGATAATCGTATGCTTTGTTCTCAGCCAGCGTCCTAATTCAGTTTCAGGACCGAATAAATCATCCCCACGTATTCTTAACATCTCGGCGGTGTTTCGATACTTTTCATGCACATATCGTAAATCACCCCTGAGTACCATACTTTCATGATTCCCTAAAATAAAATGAACCCAACCACCATCTATACGGGCTTCTCTCTCCAACTGATGAACAAACCAGAAGGTCTCTGTGACCTGGTCGCCACGATCGAAAATATCACCCACGATCACCAGATGACCTTCACCCCAATTCCAGTGATGTTGGGCATCGATGACGCCATTACCCTGGAGCAGTTTAATCATCTGGTCGAATTCCCCGTGAATATCGCTAATGGCAATCACCTTTTTTACACCACCATAGGTATCGGGAAGTGGCCAGGAAGGCAAAGTTGAAATTTCATAAGTCTTAACAGTATCCAAACAGGAATAGGGTATTTGAATTTTCGTACCGGCTTCATATTCTCTGGTTACAATTTTCCCCTGGCATACATACTGAACGATGACCCGATCACCAATATAGAAAACGTAAGGTCCATCCTGAACATGAGTCGAATCTCCCTCCACAGTCGTTCTTGATTGAAAATTCCTATTCGAAGCACCGTATACCGCATCATTGACCATCGAATTATGGGAGGCCAATCCGATAATTACGATAAAATGGATCGCAATGAATATTTTTCTTTTTGACATATGACCGCCTTTCATTTATTTAGCAATCGGTGGTAATCAACAAACAAAAACACAAAGATCTACTTAGACTTCTACAATGGTTCTAGAAAGAAAAATTAAGAGGTATATTCCACATAATCAAGGGAAATTTTCTTTATGAAGTCTTTAAAGGAAAATTACAGTAGGGGAAAATATTTGAGATTTGTATTTTGTGTATTGGGATTTACTCGTATCTCAACGCATCAACCCACCATAGGCGGACCTTCGTGTCACTCATACTTCAAGGCCTCCGCCGGATTGGTACGAGCCGCTTTGATGGATTGAAAACTGACTGTGAGCCACGCAATGCACATTGCCACCAGTCCGGAGATAATGAATAAATCAAACCCGATGGACGTCCGATAGGCAAAATTCTGAAGCCACCTGTTTGTAACCCAATAAGCGAGAGGCCATGCCAGGATATTGGCAAACAGAATCCACATACTGAATTCTTTCAACAGGAGAAACAGGATAGAGGGTACCGAGGATCCGAATACTTTCCGAATACCGATTTCTTTGGTCCGGAGTTCTGCAGTGTAGGAGGCCAATCCCAGAAGACCCAGACAGGCAATAAAGAGCGCCAGCAGGGACATGACAATCGTAATGGATTCGGTCCTGCTCTCTGCCCGATAGAGCCGTTCGATCCGATCATCCAGGAATCGATACTCCAATACATAACCCGGGACAACCTGGCGAATTGCATTCTCAATATAACGAAGGGCATTGGGGATATTTGTATCCTTGATCCGGAGGGCAATATTGTCTATCCCCCATTCGTATAAAATGACCAAAGGTCCCAACTCGAAGTGGAGGGATTGGAAATGAAAATCCTTAACCACACCAATAATGGACAATTGGGTATCACCTATATATAAATCGGTTTCCAGCGAATTTTCGATTCCCATGGCCCGGACGGCAGACTCATTCAGAACAACAGACGCCCTCTCATCGGCCCGATGCTCCTGACTGTAGAACCGCCCTTCGGCCATTTCTACACGGAAGGTCTCTAAAAATGCTTCGTCACTCCCAATGATATGCAGGCGAATGTGGTCATGCGATTCATTTTTCCCTTCCCATCTAAAATTTTCAAGGGTTGTCGACGATTCTCTCTGATCCAGGGTCGTATTCATGAGAGCCATACTGATGATATCCGGATTCTTAAGCAGCTCTTGTCGAATTGCAGTATAATTCTGGTAGATTTCTCGTGTGAGAGTCATACAAAGGACGTTTTCCGCATCATAGCCTAAGGGTTTGTTCCGCATGTAACGAACCTGCTTGTAAATCACACCGATTCCGATGAGGAGGAAGATAGAGAAGGTAAACTGGAAGACGACTAAGATACGTCGAAATCGGTTTTTTCGTCCCGAAGTCACTATTCCCCTCAGAACCCATACCGTTTGAAAAGCCGATAATCCGAAAGCCGGATAGCTGCCGGCAATCAAACCGGTCGCCAATGTGATCCCCACGAGGATTAAAATATGGGCTGTGGTATAGGGGACACTCAAGGTTTTTCCTGTCAATTGATTGAAATAGCCTAAGAAAAGGTGGACCATGATCAAGGCAAGCACCATGGCGACCAGTGACATAAAAACCGATTCTCCCAAAAACTGTCGGATAAGCTGCCGGCGATCGGCACCCACGGCACGACGAATGCCCACTTCCATGGCACGATGGGTCGAACGGGCCGTGGAAAGATTCATATAGTTGATGCATGCGATGAGGAGAATGAATCCGGCCATGGCCGAGAGGAGGTATACATAGGTGATCAATCCACCCCCTCCCAGGTCATGGAGATGAATTTTTGTAATGGGCTGGAGGGTGAGCCTTTCTTGAGACTCGGGAATATGTTCTTTGTACACGTCTACGATCTTTTGTTCTAATTCAATACGACCGGTATTGGGATCTAACTGTACATATGTCTTAAAACTGTGATCACTCCAATGATTTGTGGGCCGTCCCCAGCTATCTAAAAGTTTTATTGGAGCAAAGGCCTCAAAAGGCAGGAGATGGGTGTTCTCAGGTGGATCTACGACCACGCCGCGTACCGTCACATCGGTCCGTCCAGCCAACTGAATCACCTTGCCCATGGGATCTTCTTCTCCGAACAGTTTATTAGCCAACGTTTCTGTCAGCACAATGGAATTGATATCCGGGAATGCCGATGGACCATCTCCCTGTAAAAATGAAAAAGTAAACATCTGGAGAAAGTCGGCATCCACGGCCGCCATGCGTGCAACGAATCGTCGTTGATCGTCTCCCAGGCTCCAATTGGGCGTAAACAGACTGGATGCTCGAATGACTTCGGGATATTGTTCCTTCAGATGGGATGCCAGAATGGGAGGCGTCGGTGTCGAGTACCTCTCCTCCCCCGAGGGCATCGTCTCATACTCGACGATGCGAAAAAGGGAGTCCGCGTGCTCATTGTGACGATCCCAGCTGAGCTCATCTTGAATCCAGAGCAAAATGAGCAGACTTCATGTGAGTCCGATGGCAAGGCCGGCAATGTTAATCACCGAATAGGACGGGTGTCTCCCGATATTCCGCAGGGCAATCTTCATATAGTTGCTGAACATAATGAATCTCCAATAGATGAAATGCGTTAAAAACGAAGGCACCGAGATCAAAATGAGGGTACAGTACCAGAGTCGTGCACGCCACACCCCCCTGGATTTGGCAATGAAAAAATATTCTTCCTCCAAATCACCCATGATGGCGGAAGTCTCATCTCGGTTAGCACAAACGCTCAGAAGTGATTGAGCAATTTTAGGGGGATTTTTTATATTCTTTTCCATTTGCAATCAGATTTGACTCAAGGCTATTTGGGTCTTATCGTCCCAGAGGGAATTTCTTAATTCCAGGGAATTCTTCAAGGCCACAATCCCATCTGGTGTCATCTGGTAATAATTTTTGCTTCTCCCCCCTCGTTCAGGCGTGGGATCACTGACAATTTTCGTCAGATATCCCAATTTCTCCAGCTTCGCCAGAGCACTGTACAATGTACCGTAAGGCAATATCCGACTGGTTGTCTCGGAGATATGATGCCGTATGGTTACACCATACGCATCTTCTCCCAGCTTCCAAACGCCCAATAAAACGATCTCTTCTGTGAGTGATATATCTTTCATGGGCCCTCCTTACTTTATTTGTACGAAATTCAGGAAAAATGTTTCACAAATTCACAATTTTTTCTACGGTTTTTCGGATAAATAGCGAGTGGAAAATCCCGTCAGGATGAAGACCCTACCCGGGCTTAAAGAAGACGCAACGATCTTATGTTTTTGGCTTCCCATGACCTTTTTCTGGAAGCCTGTATTCTCCGCCTACAAAGACAATCTTCTTCTTTTGAACCCAATAATCCAAGTATCGATCCACATCCGTACTGCTCTGAGGACGATATCCAATTCCTGATAAAGAGAGGATTCTGGGAACATCTTGACAAAACTCCTGTTCAAATCGTGATTTTTAAAATTAACAATATTTTTATTGCATTAAGAATAATTTTGTATTAATTTATAAATTGTTATAGATAATATTATGCACCTTATATATATGATCTTATAAATGATACAGGACATCTCCGATTTACCGGAAGTTTTAGTAGAACGGATGAAGCACTATTTCAGTACCTACAAGCTGGTTCCGGGTGAGGAGTCGCAAATCTCCATCGAACGTTCCTACAACCGCGACATGGCCCTAGAAGTTGTCCAGGCAGTCATCCTTGACTATCAGAATGAATTTAGGTGTTAAAGGCCGAATCTTTACGGGAAAAAACCTATGCTGGAAAAAATCGATCTCACACAAAAACTCGATAAGGCTGAATACAAATCCATCATTACCGAACTTGAGTGGAAGGCCGGAGAAGTTCAGCGGGAAGCAAGGAGAAAAAATATCCCCATTATCATCGTATTCGAAGGATGGGATGCCGCCGGTAAGGGCACGCTGATCAACCGACTCAGTCTTTCCCTGGATCCTAGAGGCTTGACCGTTCATCCCATCAATCCACCCAATGAAGAAGAAAAATGGAGACCTTTTCTCTGGCGATTCTGGATTAAGACTCCGGAGAGGGGAAGGATCGCCATCTTCGATAGGAGCTGGTATGGGAGAGTATTGGTCGAACGAATCGACAAACTCGTGAAAAGAAATGTATGGTCCAAAGCATATCAAGAAATCGTGGCCTTTGAACGTCAACTTGTTGACGATGGCGCCATCATCATCAAATTTTTTCTCCACATCGATAAGAAGGTGCAAAAGAGACGTTATAAAAAATTGATCGGCAACCCTGCTACAGCCTGGAAAATTACCGATGAAGACTGGAAGCATCATAATCAGTACAATGATTATCAAGAGGCCATTGAAGAGATGCTGGTCAAAACCAGTACGGGATTCGCTCCTTGGACCATCGTCGAAGCCCATAATCGACGTTTCGCCATCGTTAAAATAAACAAGACCTTCATCGATGTTCTCAAAACGAAAATTCAGGCGATCAACACCGCCGTAGATGCGGGTGATTCAAATATCACTCTCACAAAGGATGGGCTTTCTCTCTCCAAATCGATATTGGATAAAATTGATCTCTCCCCAACCATGAATAGAGAGTCATATAAATCCAAATTGAAAAAATTCCAGGAACGCATCTGGGAACTCGAACACGAGATCTACACGCGACGCATTCCCGTGGTTATTGTCTATCAGGGATGGGATGCCGGTGGAAAGGGTGGAAACATCAAACGACTGGTTCAGGGGATGGATCCCAGAGGATACGAAGTGGTTCCCATCGGAGTACCAAACGACATCGAGAAATCACATCATTATCTATGGCGGTTCTGGAAACGATTTCCCAAGGCAGGGCATATCATGATCTTCGATCGTTCATGGTATGGCCGTGTCTTAGTGGAAAGAGTCGAAGGATTTTGCAGTGAGAACGAATGGAGACGTGCCTACAGGGAAATCAACGAAATGGAAGGCCAGTGGGCCGATTTCGATACCGTCTTAATTAAATTCTGGCTCCACATCGATAAAGACGAGCAGTTACGACGTTTTGAAGATCGGGAAAAAACACCTCATAAACAGTGGAAAATCACCGAAGAAGACAGGCGGAATCGCGAGAAATGGGATGTATACCAGGCCGCTGTCGACGAAATGCTGTACCGTACCAGCACGACGTATGCCCCTTGGACCATCGTAGAGGCTAACTGTAAACTCTATGCGCGTATCAAGGCACTCCGGACTGTCGTGGATACCTTAGAAAAACGAGTTTAATATTCTATGACCTTAAAAAACCGAATGAATTTTTATAAAACCGATGATGGAAATTGAAAGAAAATTTCTAGTAAGGGAATGTCCTCCAAACTTAAGGGACTCCCCGGTAACCCACATCCTTCAGGGCTATCTGGCGATCACTGAAGAGGGATCAGAAATACGACTCCGAAAGAGAGACGATGTGCAAACGTTGACCGTGAAAACGGGTAGGGGACTGAAACGTTCAGAATTCGAAATCACCATCACCCACGATCAATTTGATGAACTTTGGCCTGCAACTGAAGGAAGGCGAGTCGAAAAAAAACGGTATATGATCGATGTTGAGGCACATCACATCGAATTGGACGTTTATGAAGGGGCATTATCGGACCTCTTGACGGCTGAAGTGGAATTCAAATCCGTCCAGGAGAGTCGTGGATTTACACCTCCTCCCTGGCTCGACAGGGAAATCACCGAAGACGAGCGATACAAGAACAGGAATCTTGCAGTCCATGGTATCCCGGAACTGCCGTCTTAAGACAATGAGAGCAAAACACGAACAAAGTAAGATGGATACTGAAATCGAAAAAACCTACCGTCAATCGGCGGTCATTCCCTATCGATGTGAAGGAGATCAGGTTCAAATCCTCCTCATTACCAACCGCAGTGGCAAACGCTGGGTGTTACCCAAGGGCATCATCGAGGATCATCAAACCGAGCTCGAAAGCGCTGCCAGTGAAGCCCTCGAAGAAGCCGGCATCGAGGGACAGATCGATCCTGATCCCATAGGACAATACCGGTATGAAAAATGGGGAGGCATCTGCGAAGTTAAAATTTTTAAAATGAAAGTTGAGAATGTCTTTGAGGACTGGCCCGAATCCTTTTTCCGAGAGCGCAGATGGGTAAGTCTCGAGGAGGCAGAGCGTCTCACTGATGAACGAATCCCGAGGGACATATTCCGGACGTTCAGAACAAGGATAGAATAAAATAATCGTTTAGGGATAACGATTCAATGGCAGATATCGATAAAGTCCTCTCCATTGCAGTCCAGGCCCATTACGGTCAGAAAGATCGATACGGCAAGCCCTACATCCTTCATCCTCTGCGTGTGATGCAAAAAGTCACGACGGATGGAGAAAAAACTGTTGCCATTCTGCACGATTTGATCGAAGACACAGATTGGACAAATGAAAGGAGAACGAGATGAAAACACTTTATTTGATTCGCCATGGCCATGCAGTAGCCCAGAAAGAAGGATTACCGGATATTGAACGGCCTTTGCGAAAAAAAGGCAAGGGCTATGCGCGTTCCATGGCCAAACAGCTAAAGAAGGCAGGATTAAAATTGGATCTAATCATATCAAGCCCAGCCGAGCGAGCGGTTACAATGTCTAAACTTTATGCAAGGATATTGAATGTCTCAATGGATGGGATTCAGCAAGAGAATCTCCTCTATAGCCACAAAACAGCGCGTTCCTTCATGAATATCCTTCACTCAATAGAGGATAAACATCGAACTGTTATGATCTTTGGCCATTCCCCCACATTGGACATGTTTGCCTCCATTTTGATTAAGGGATTTAAACTCAGTATGCCAAAAGCAGGAATATTGGGAATCGAATTCGATAAAGAATCGTGGAATGAAATCACCAGGGGGTGCGGCAGGCAAATCTTTTACGATTTCCCGGTGAACAAGACCAAGATGACGAAAAAAGTCCAAAAGGAGCTTGAAAAAAAAGTCGCACAAACGATTATCACACTCTTCGACGAAGTAGACAGCTCGGCGTCAAACAAAATACAGCGTCAAGTCCGCGCTACCAGCAGCAAATTGGTGAATCGATTCATCAATAAATCGAAAAATTTTAAATCCTATTATATCGAGCAGCAAACACAGAAAGAGAATATCATAGACAGAGATAAGAATAAAAAGGAATCTCAGTAATCCGGAGAAAAAAGTAGTCTTTATATGAAGTTGCCGTATACAAATAAGGAAATCAGCTGGCTTTCTTTTAACGGACGTGTTCTTCAGGAAGCAGCCGACTCATCGGTACCTCTTTTCGAGCGCATTAAATTCCTCGGCATCTATTCTTCCAATTTAGACGAATTCTTCCGCGTCCGCGTAGCTACCTTGAAGCGGCTCTCCAAGATGGACAAAGAGGCCAAAAAGATAACCGGCCTCAACCCTGATGCGATTCTCAAAGAGATGCAATCTATCGTACTCGAACAGAACTCTCGATTTGAGACCGTCTATGAAGAAATCCTTGAGGCGCTGGCAAAAGAAAAAATCTATATTATCAATGAGAACCATCTCAATAGAGGACAGGGTGAGTTCGTTAGACGCTATTTCCAGCAAAAAGTGCGACCAAAACTCATCCCCATCATGATGGACCAGGTGGATAAGTTCCCTGAGATGCGGGAGCAATGCATCTACTTAGCCGTACACCTGATCCGGCATAACGATTCTCCAAAGACAAAGCACGCCCTCATCGAAGTACCCACCGACGTACTCCCGAGATTTCTCATTCTCCCCCAATCCGGGAGAAGGCGCTACATTATCCTTCTCGATGATGTGATTCGCTTCAATTTGGAGGATATTTTCTCAATCTTTCGCTTTGACGAATTCAGAGCCTATACGGTAAAACTGACCCGGGATTCCGAGCTCGACATCGATGACGATATGTCACAGAGTATGATCAAGAAATTATCCAAAAGCCTGAAGCAGAGGAAGGGGGGCAATCCGGTCCGCTTCATCTACGACGCCGAGATGCCCAAGTCTCTCCTGAATATTTTCATCGAAGGTCTCAACTTAAGTGATGAAGACGCACTTATTCCCGGGGGGCGATACCACAACTTCAAAGATTTTATGAATTTTCCCGACTTCAAATCCAATCACCTCCAGTACGAAACGATTCTTCCTCTTCCCCATCATGATATCGATCGACAAAAAAGTTTGATGAAAACGATAGATGAGAGAGACATACTGATCCACTATCCTTACCAATCCTTCCATTATGTGATCGACTTCCTGCGAGAAGCCTCTATAGATCCCAAGGTGTCTTCAATAAAATTCACACTTTACAGGGTAGCCAAATATTCCAGCGTTATCAACGCTCTGATCAACGCTGTGAGGAACGGGAAGAGTGTCGTGGTCGTCCTTGAACTCCAGGCCCGGTTCGATGAAGAAGCCAATATCTACTGGGCCAATAAACTCAAGGAAGAAGGCGTGAAGGTAATCTATGGAGTGCCAGGTCTCAAGGTACACTCAAAACTGTGTTTAGTCACTCGTAAGAAAAAGGGTGGTGTCTCACGCTATGCCATTATCGGCACAGGAAACTACAATGAAAATACGGCTCGTATCTACAGCGATCACAGTCTCTTCACGGCGGATAAACGACTGACCGGTGATGTCAGCAAGATTTTTGACTTTTTCGAAAACAACTATAATATCAGCACCTTCAAGAATCTCATCGTTGCCCCCTTCGATCTTCGGAAAAAAATAAATAAGTTCATTAAAAATGAAATCAAAAATGCACAGGAAGGACAAGAGGCATATATTTTTCTCAAAGCCAATAATCTCGTCGATTCTAAAATCATCAAGCATTTATACACGGCCAGCCAGTCGGGTGTTAAAATCAAACTCATCGTGAGGAGCATGTTCTCCCTCATACCCGGCATAGAGGGGGTGAGTGAGAACATTCAAGCCATAAGCATCGTCGATAAATTCCTCGAGCATTCACGAATCTTTATGTTCTGTAACGGTGGTGATGAAAAAATCTTCATTTCTTCGGCAGACATCATGCCCCGAAATCTGGACAGACGTGTTGAAGTGACCTGCCCGATATACGATGTGAACATCAAACGGGAGTTGAAAACATTCTTGGATATCCAGTGGAAGGATAACGTCAAAGCACGCATCCTCAACGAACCTTTGGACAATCAATTCCGTCCGGGAGACTCTTTCCGACACGTCCGTACCCAATGGGACATCTATGATTTCTTACAGAAGCACCCAAGATGAGAAAAGGTCTCGATGAAAAGCGAGATATTCTACATCTTTCCTCAAACCATCAGCAAGAAGAAATTTCTTGATAGGTTCCGAGAAGCGTATCGGATAAACCGAGCGCCTGTTCATAGAACCATCCGCCATTATTACGATACCTTTGATTGGCGCCTGTTTAAAAAGCAGCGTATTATGGTCGAAGAGGAAAATTGTGTTTATCTGCAAAACATGTCCAATGGGGAAATAGAAATTCAAGTGGACTGCCCGTCTGTTCATATACCGCATTTCTGGTGGGAGATTGACGATGAGAGTCTCAGAAAATACTTAAAACCAATGACTGGTATCCGTGCCCTGACCCTCATGGCGAAATGTCAATGCCGGATTCAAGAGCTGCGACTATTGAACGAAGACGAAAAATCTGTTTTGATGGTTTCCCTTGAGACGATCACTCCTATGCAGGACAAAAAGAGGATGGGATCTTTTTATGGGATAAGACTCCAATCCGTCCGAGGTTATTTTAAGGAACGGCGTGACTTTGACCGATTCATGAAAAATATGGGCATCGGCAAGACCATAAATGATCTGTTGACCAAAACAATGGAAGCTTCAGGGAAAACTCCTGGAGACTATTCATCAAAGTTCAGGGTCACCCTTCGATCCGATATGTCTGCCAACGATGCCTTGAGAGTGATTCTGCGGTATTTACTCCGGATTATGAGACAGAACGAAATGGGCATCAAGACCGATATCGACACAGAATTTCTCCACGACTTTCGTGTATCGGTGAGACGGACCCGTTCGGCATTGACCCAAATCAAATCCATCTTCCCGGCCGATGTCACTGAATCCTGGAAGCACAACTTTGCCGAATTGGGAAAATCCACCAATCGATTGCGAGATCTCGATGTGTATCTTTTGGAAGAGCAGGCATATTCCAACATGCTTCCCGAAGCACTGAGATCGGGACTAGATCCCCTCTTTAAGACTCTTCAATCAGAGCGAAAACAGGAACACCGCCGAGTCCTTCAATACCTCAATAGTAAAGCTTACCTTGATTTGATCACATCATGGGGCCATTTTCTCGACATTCCGACATCGAATGAGGAACCAAAAGGTGCTCGTGCTCTCATACCGATTATCCAGGTGGCCAGAGGAACCATCTACAAGAAATTCAAAAAAGTAATTCGCATGGGCAAAGAAATCAATGAGACATCTCCCGATAAAAATTTACATCAACTGCGAATCGAATGTAAGAAACTACGTTATCTTCTGGAATTCTTCACCAGTCTTTTTCCCCAGGATGAAATGGCTTTTCTCATCGGACAGTTGAAAAAACTTCAGGATAACCTGGGTCGTTTTAACGACCTATCAATCCAGCAGGAGAAATTGAACCATTTTTTAGAAATGATCGACGTCAACGAATCCCACAGTCTCAAGATTGCGGCGGCTTTGGGCGGATTGATATCACGATTGAATCAAGAGCAATGTTTGGAGCGAAACAATTTCAAGGCACGATTCTCAGCCTTTAGCAATCCTCATAACATGACTCTGTTTAAAAAATTATTCCGGACGGTTTCAAAGACCGGAGAATCCATGTGAAAGTCATTGCCCTTTACAGCATCAAAGGGGGTGTTGGGAAAACGGCCGCAGCCGTCAACCTGGCCTATATCGCATCCCAGGAAAAATACCGCACCATTCTCATCGATCTGGACCCCCAGGGATCGGCATCCTATTACTTCCGTGTGCGGGCCAAGAGAAAATTGACGACTAAAAACCTGGTCAAAGGATTTAAAAACGTAGAAAAAAATATCCGGGGAACGGACTACGAATTGTTGGATTCCCTACCATCCAACATGACATTCCGAAAAATGGATATTGTACTCCACAACATGAAGCGATCTAAAAAAAGACTCAAAACAATTCTGAAGCCTTTGAAACATCAATACGATCTAATCTTTATCGACAGCCCGCCCAACATTACTTTAGTCTCAGAAAACATCATTCTCTCGGCAGACATCCTCCTGATTCCCGTGATACCGACGCCTCTCTCCATGCTCACATACGAAAAACTTCTGAACTTTATCGGGAATAAAAAATGGAACGCCTCGAAAATCACCCCCTTCTTCTCCATGGTAGAGAAAAGAAAAAAGCTTCATCGAGAGATCGTACAAAAAGAGGGGAGCAGAGATAACCGATTCCTAAAAACCATTATCCCATATGCCGCGGATGTGGAAAAGATGGGCATCTATCGTGCACCGTTGGCCTGCTATCGTCCACAATCCCTCGCGGCAAGGGCCTATAGCGATCTCTGGCAAGAGTTGAAAAAGAAGGCCTTCAATACATGAAGAAACTTGTTCTCATCCGCCACGCCAAATCCAGTTGGAAGCATCCGGATTTGCTTGACATCGACCGCCCCCTCAACAAACGGGGTAAGAGGGACGCTCCTTTTATGGGAAAACGCTTAAAGCATATGAAAATATATCCCGAGCTCATCATGAGCAGTCCTGCCAGGCGAGCTAAAAAAACGGCCAAAATGCTGGCATCAGAACTTGATTATCCCAGGGCGAAGATCAGGATCCAGCCTGACATCTATCATGGGGATGTGATGGATATGGTATCGGTCATTCACGAGATCGATGACGATTATCAGCACGTTTTCCTGATCGGTCACAATCCCTATATCACCGAACTGGCCGACTTCCTCACCGGTTCCCGCATCGACAATATGCCCACCTGCGGTTTCGCGGGTATTCTTTTTGATTTAAACCGATGGAAGGAGATTGAAGAAGGTAAGGGAAGGCTGGAATTTTTCGATTATCCCAAGAAACATTTTCTTGATCCTCAAAAGGACTCTTCATTAATATGAATAGCCCCGCCCTTCAGGGCGGGGTTCTCATGAATCCCTACAAAAGGGGTTTTAACCCCTTTTGTAGTTTAAACGATATCACGCTTTCACAAAAGGTTGTCTCAGCACCGTTTTCATCTTTTCCGGAGCAACTTTCCGAAAATCACTGAGATAGATCTCGTGGTGCTTTTGTACTTTTCCATTAAACACGCCCCCCTTCTCCTGAATACAATCATGAATTCTTTGGATATTTTGATGTTCTTCTGAAAAAGGCCCGATATGCATCATCTGCGCTGCCAATCCTTCGGTATACGCTTCTAATCGTAATTCCCTTAAGACTGTTAAATCATTCTTCTTGGCCACTTCGCATACGGCATTCTCGATGATGTCTCCGGTGACGGCATCGGGCTGCATAATCATCAGGGTCCACTTCCATTTCTCCTTATTACCTTTGACGAAATCATCCATATCGTCGGCCCACCACAAGCCTTCCAACGGCATTACCACATAGTCAAATGATTTCTCTTTCTTCATGAGAAATTTGGTTTTATATGAAACACCAAATAATGCCTGGATACCATTCTGGAACCCCTCGCTTTCAGTGGTTCCCTCCCCATCAATCATAAGAAATTGAAATGACGGCACTTCAATAATTTCGGGCACTTTCTTCGATGGATTGTAATATTTCTTGAATTTCTTCTTGAGATCGATCTTTTCTATTCCATGGTTCATCATTATTCTCCTTCCACCTTCCATCAAGTGTTGCCAAACACCTCGATATCTCTCTTATATCACCCCAGTCAGTCGCTCCTCTTCCTTTTTCAGCCGTGGGATCCACATCGGTACATCCCGCATGTACAGCTCATACGGTTCACCAAACCGTGCAAGCAGAAGCCGTTCTTCATATCTCGAGATGAAATGCAGAAAAACAATGGCAACGATCCATACGAAGGCGGCTGCCAGGGATAGACTCACCATCAAAAATCCGAGGTAGAGCAGGATCTCAGCCAAATAGATGGGATGACGGACAACATTGAACACACTCTTCCTGATCACCTCCGGTTTCTCATGCACTTCACCAAACACGATGGACATCCCTTTTTTTGAAAGGAATCCCGAGAAGACGAACAGAATACTTCCCAGCAAAAGTCTGACGACGATCGGAATGGTGCGGTTCAGGAACGTGGTGTATTTAAAAATAAAAGTATCGGTTATCCATGCTGCCATGAATAAACACGCAAGAATGATCTGCCCGGCATCCCCGATCTTATGTTCCCCTGTAAGCTGTTCCCTTATCTCCTTGGAATGTCCGTGTCGAAGTCCCATGATACCTCCTCTCAATACTAAATTTCCGGAGCTTTCTCCTTCAGACATGACTCCAATCGCACCGGCTCATTTATCCCGTACGATTATGCCATGTTGGATTCAATGATATTTTAGAGTATTATTTAGAAAATCTTTATTCCAAAGTCAAGCAGTAATTGCTATTCTTTTCCTCCTTGATTTTGCAAAAGTGGTAAAAGATCGAAAAATTAAAATCCAATACCAGAGAGAACTTTGGATTGGTCATATCATAGACGATAGACCATTGTGTCAAGAACCTGTGGGTTTTGTACATTATCTTTGGAACAGTGAATGGCCAAACCTACAGTCAAGAAAATGACCAAACTCATTTTTATATATCGTATTTTCATTCCACCGCTCCTTTCAAATCCTCGCGTAGTGTCAAAAACTAACCACACCTGCCTGCGGCAGGCAGGTGTGGTTTCATATTTTTCTCTCCTTTTTCATATAACTTTTGACACTACCACTGCTCGAACCAGTAACCGATCTCCATACTGAGTCATTTTGGCTCGAGGATCCTGACAAAGAGGGATCTCAAGATTCCTCTATTAACATAATCGGAAAAATCTTAAAATAAAAGATTTTATATAATGACAATGTAAAATCAAGATCAGGTGACAACAATATTTCATTAATTCTATTTCTATATATAAGACGCTTAAGATAGCAATAATTCCTATAAAGAGGATGTTGTTCTTTAAGTTACGAGTTTCGGATTTCGGTATTCGGGGTTCGGGATGATACCCTGATTTCCTGATGTCCTGCCCACTGATCCACTGATACCCTGATTCCCTGTTTCACCGCCTATTGCATTCCATGTCCGTTCTCCCGTCTCCGTTCTGCAGTTTAATAGTCTTTCGCCTCGTTTCATTCATACCGCAGCGAGTCCACCGGATTGGCCGTGGAGGCCTTGATCACTTTCACACAGACAGAGAGCAATGCAAGGATGAAGGTAGAGCCGGCTGCAGCAAAGAAGACCCACACGGATAGTTCGGTGCGATAGGCATAATGACTGAGTATATTTCTCATCATGAAATACGCAATAGGCCATGCAATCAGGTTCGACAAGGCGAGCAGCATCATAAATTGTCTGGAGATGAGCATTATGATTTTTACGGTGGATGCCCCCACAACTTTTCTGATTCCTATCTCCTTGGTCCGGCGTTCGGCAATGAAAGATGCCATTCCGTAAAGTCCGAGACAGGAGATGATAATAGCCATGGCCGTGAAATACCCATAAATTGTACCCACGCGTTCATCGCTTTGGTATTGTTGATGGAACGCATCATCGAGGAATGAATATTGATGAGGATAATTAGGCGCAAACCGCTTGACAGTTTCTTCCAAATACTTCAGCGTTCCGGGGATATGATCCGACTGGATCTTGATAAACATCCTTATATGTGGACCGTGCCGTTTGGAAAGCATGAAAACGATCGGTTTAATATCATGGTGCAGTGACAAATGATGGAAATTCTTGACAATCCCGATGATTCGCCCGTCATGACCGTAGGCGGAAAACATCTTGCCCAATGGAGATGCCAGGCCCGTCAGCTTGGCTGCTTCTTCATTCAGAATATAATTTTCCAGATCCGTCGGAAAATCTTCCGAAAAACTTCGGCCTTCAAGTATCTTCATATTGAAAGTCTTGAAATAATCATAGTCAATGGATTGATCCCGCATCGTAATGGCTTGTTCACGGCTCCGGCCTTCCCAATGCACAATATTAAAATGATTGATATCCGTTGGATTGTTCCACCCGGAAGTAACATGGACAATTTGAGGATTTTGTTGGATTTCACTCTTGAACATACGATAGCTTTGCCTCAACTCACTATTTAACGGGATGACAACCACGTGCTCTTTATCCAGCCCGAGATCTCTGCTCTTCATATAGTGGAGTTGCCGCATCATGATGATGGAGGCGATAATTAAGATAATTGTGGCTGTAAATTGCCCTACAACGAGAATGCGCCGGACACCATAGCCGCCGGATCCGGATTGAGGTTTGCCTTTCAAAGTCAAAATCGGTCGAAAAGCGGAGAGCATCCATGCGGGATATCCCCCGGCCAAAATGCCTGTGAAAAGAGTGATCCCGATTAAACCCATAAGGCTCGTAAAATTGATCAGGATATTCAGAGTCAATGGCTTCATTGCCAGTGTATTGAACGCCGGTAACAACAGATAAACAAAAACCAAGGCCAGTAATAAGGCGAGAAACGACAGTAAAATCGATTCACCCATAAATTGTCGAATGATGTGTGAACGAAAAGCGCCCACTACCTTTCTTAAACCGATCTCCCTGGCGCGGATATTGGATCGGGCCGTAGAAAGGTTGATGAAATTGATGCATGCGATCAACAGGATCACCACAGCGATCACCATGAAAATAACAACATAGAGTATGGGGTCCGTCCCGTTCAACGCATAGAGATGGATTCGTGAAAGCGGCTGGACATCAAGAACAACCTCCTCATTCAACCGCTGATCATGTTCCATCAGGAAGCCGGAGATCATATCTTGAAAATCTTGAAAATTCGTATGCTTATTGAGCAGCAAATAAATAGCGCAGTCAAACGACCAATCCGTGTCCGCCCCCTTTCGCATCTGTGTCACGGGGATTAAAAAATCAAATTGCAAATGCGAGTTGGCAGGTACATCCTTCAAGACGCCGATGATCATCAACCTTGTTCCATTATCCACCAGAATGGATTGGCCGATAGGATCCCGCGCGCCAAAATACTTTGCGGCCATGCGCTCCGTAATAACAATGGACTCCTGGCTTTGAAACACGGATTCAGGATTGCCCTTCACGAATGGAAAGGAGAACATCTCAAAGAATGTTTTGTCAACCAGACCACCGGCTTCATGGAACATTTGATCACCGTTCTTCAGAAGATAGGTGCGCCATGCGAATCGCGCTATTTTTTCAATTTCCGGAAATTTATCCTCCATTATCGGGGCAAGAGCATAAGGATTGCTGTAAGTGCTTCTATCACTGAATCTCGGAATGGTCCGACACAATTCATGATAATGTTCGTGAAATCGATCAAAACGAAGTTCATCCTGAACCCATAAAAAAATGAGGATGCAACTCGCCATTCCGATGGATAATCCCACAATATTAATCAACGAATAGGTCTTGTACTTTCTCATGTTCCGCAAGGCAATTTTCAGATAATTCTTCAACATGGTACTCCTCCACATCATTTTAAATCCAAGAAAAGGTAAGATGGTACACAGGGCATGCAGCCGGAACCACCAGCGGGCGAGCAGCTTTCCCTGTGTCAAAAGGCGATCTTCGTATTCCTCCCTGACATTATCCAGGATGGCCTCCCGGTCCTCGTGCCATGACAGGGTACGAATCAACCATTCGGCCAGTCGAGGAGGTTGTTCTTCGAGTTTAAAGTTCAAAGTTACAAGTTTCGAGTTGGTAGTTTCTGGACTCGGGGTCCGGTGTAATCCTTACCGGAATCTTCCTCGATGTGTTTGCGCACATTGACGCCGTACGCATCCTTCCCGACGCGCCACACTGCGAGCAGGATGATTTCTTCGGCTTTGCTCAATTCTCTCATTCCGACCTCGACGATATTTTTTTGTGAATTACAAATATTTAGACTCAAGAATTTTAAAAAGGTTGTCAGGGAATACAAAAAGGGATCGAATCGAACCATTTGGTTGATGGAAAATTGACTTCTGATAAAGTCCTGTTGGAGTAACGAACTCTGACAGGATCTTCCATGTGTTTATTCGTATCGCAATGAATCGACCGGATTGGCCGTGGCCGCCCTAATCGATTGATAACTCACTGTTACCAATGCCACAGCCAATGCAAGAATAGCAGACAGGAAAAAAATCCATATACCCATGTCGATCCGATAAGCGAAATTCTGCAACCACTTGTTCATGAAATAATATGCAACTGGCCAGGCTACCCCATTTGAAATCACTACCCATTTCGTAAACTCCTTCGATAACATAACAACAATCCCTGGAACCGATGCACCAAATACTTTTCGAATACCAATCTCTTTTGTTCGCCTTTCAGCCATAAAGGAGGTTAACCCAAACAATCCTAAACATGCAATAAATATGGCAATTAAAGAAAATAGTGTAAATGTTTTTCCTGTAAATCGCTCATTGTTATACAGTGTATTATAATCTACATCGAGAAAGGAATAATCCAAAGGCATTCCAGGGAAAAAATTTTCCCATGATTTACTTATAAATTTTAAATTTTCCTCCATTTTTTCAGATTTTACTCTCACTGAAATAAAATTCTCAGTTAAGAAATCATACGCTCCACGAAGCAAGAGGAGGGCCATTGGATAAACAGGTTGATGGAGTGATTGATAATGGAAATCCTTTACCACACCAATAACCTTAAGATTTTGATCATTTGAAAAAAAATATCTATTTAAAGGATCTTTCCACCCAAGTAATTTTACAGTAGCCTCATTGATAATAATTGCCGAAGGATCGGTTTTGTGATCCGTTGAAAAGAAGCGTCCGATCTTCATCTCTAATCCGAGTGCCTCAAGAAAATCATAGTCACAACAGCAAAGGTTCATTGTTATAGCATCTGCACCTTCTGGAATAAAACCAAAGTTATCAAAAAGTCTTCCAGGAAGAGAGTGAGAACAAGAGACAGAGATAATAGAAGGATGCTTCAATAAGTTATCCTTAAATACTTCACTTTTATTACCGATGGGCTTGAGTGTTTTAATAATCACCACATGCTCATCATTGAAACCCAAATTCTTATTTTGTATGTATTCTATTTGTTTAAGAACAATCAGTGTTCCAATGATTAAAAATATTGAGATTGAAAATTGTATGAGTATCAATCCGTTCCTTAAATGCGATTTTTTTTCTTGTCCCAGAGGGTGATTCTTCAAGACTGATATCGTTTGAAATGAGGACAGAAAAAAAGAAGGATACGTCCCTGCAATTATGCCTATGACCACAGCCAATCCAATCAATCCAGGCAAAACGAAAAGACTATCGAAATAATGAATGCCCATTTGTTTGCCAGTGAAATTTCTAAATAAAGGTAACAAAATTTCCGCCATTGCAATTGCCAACAAAAGAGCGACGAGACTTGAAACGATAGCTTCTGTAAGAAACTGTTTAATGAGTTGTGAACGATTTGATCCGAGTACTTTTCGAATACCTACTTCCATTGCCCGATTAGCTGATTTAGCCGAGTATAAATTCATGTAGTTAATGCAGGACATAATCAGAATAAATAATGCAACAAGGGAAATGATCGAAACGTAGGAAATATTCCCATTGGCTTCAAATTCTCCATCAAGGTGGGAATGTAAATGAATCTTTGTTAGAGGTTGCAAATAGTATTCCCAATAATCCCCCTTTTTAATCCAATTATCCTCATTGTTTTTATATATATGTTTCTTTACGGTTTTACATAAGTTAGCTTCAAATTCTTCTTTGGGACAACTTTCATGAAGAACAAGGTATGTTTTAAAATCATTACGCCACCACGTTATATTTCTACTCCAGGGAAAAGTTGATGATGATATGAAAATGTCAAAATGAAAATGTGAATTTTCAGGAATATTTTCTACTACTCCTGTAACTCGAAAATCAGCATTATCAATTTTGAGAACTTGGTTTATAGGATTTTTGTACCCAAAATACTTATAGGCAACCGCTTCAGAAATAACAACTGTGTTCGGTTTAGTTAATGCTGTTTTGGAATTACCTTTAACGAAAGGAAATGTAAAGACATCAAAAATACTGGCATCTACTGACACTACATCGTGTTCACTAAAAAATCTTTCACCACCTTTTATTAAAGTCGGTCTACTGTAATTTGCAAATCTGACGGAATGAAGCACCTCAGGAAAATCCATGAGTAATGTCCCTGCCAATACAGGAGGGGTATTCGTTTGATTAATTTCCACATTACCAATCTTAGCTCTTACTGCCACCCGATATATCTGATCAGCCTTTTCATGGAAGCGGTCATAGCTGAACTCTGTGCGCACATAAAGATAGATTAGCAGACAACAGGCTACACCGATGGTAAGGCCCATTATGCTGATTATTGAATACATTTTATGTTTCCCGATGTTTCGTAAAGCGATCTTCAGATAATTTTTCAACATGACGAACCTCCATTTCAATTCGAATACGATGAAAGGCAACACAGATCGAAACACATGGTGCCGGTACCACAAGCGGGCAAGCAATTTCCCTTGTGTTGATGCCCGGTCTCGAAATTCTTCCCTGAGATTCTCCAGAATGGCGTACCGATCCTCATGCCATGACAGTTGTATCACGATCCATTCCGCCAAGAATGGAGGATAGGAATCTTTATGCCTTTCCCGTCTCAAAGGTTCATTTCACCCGTTATTTTCACTGCATTCATGGAAATGCCACTCGATTTCCTATTCATACCGTAAAGCCTCAATAGGCCTGGCCATCGCCGATTTGATCGCATGATAACTCACGGTCAGTCCGGTGATAGCAAGCATCAGAAGGGCTGATAGAATAAATGGCCAGACACCTATGTTCGTGCGATAGGCAAAATTCCGCAGCCAGTGATTCATGGCGTAGTAGGCCACCGGCCAGGCGATAATGTTTGCCACGGTCACCCATATAGCAAATTCTTTAGACAGCATAAGAATAAGTCTTTGTACCGATGCCCCTAAAACCTTTCGAATACCGATTTCCTTGGTCCTCCGCTCGACTGCGAAGGAGGCCAAACCCAGAAGTCCGATGCAAGCGACAAATATAGCAAAGAAAGTAAAAATTGTAAAAACCCGGCCCGTTCGCTCTTCGTTCTGGTACTGCTCGTTGTAGATAGCATCGAGAAAGGAGTACTCAAAGGGCATTCCCGGCACAACCTCCTCCCAGGTTTCTCGGATACGAGACATGACTCCCCGGACATCTCCGGTTCGGATCCGTATCGACACACATGACTCCGGCCAGGGACAGGCGCCGTGCAGTTTTACCATGACCAGCGGCTTGACATGTTCGTGAAAAGACTCGTAATGAAAATCCTTGACAATGCCGATGATGTGAAACAGTGCCATTCCTTCACCGCCGACCCAAATCCTCATCCGTTTGTTTAGCAAGTCGTCCTCGGCCAACACACGGGCCTCGCTTTCGTTGATGATCACGGCCTGCCCATCAGTGGGAATCTCCTTGGAAAAAAATCGACCTTCCGCCATCTCCATCTTCATAGTCTCCAGGAAATCCGAATCAGCGATGTAAAAATTCGTTCCGCGAGATGAGTTTGTGCCTTCGAGTCCCATTCCAATATTATCGAACGTTTCACCCGGAACACTTGAAGAAGCGGATAACGTAACAACCGAAGGATCGCGCAACAACATTCCCTTTAAGACCGGCAGATTCTGATCCAGTTCCCCGAAGGTTTGGATCACCACCACCTGTTCCTGATTATAGCCCAGGTTCCGGTTTTGGATGAAATCCATTTGTTTTTTGACGACCAACGTCGCCACCAAAAGCAGGATGGACAGCGAAAATTGAAAAACGACCAAGCCGTTGCGCAGTCTCGAACGCTTCAAGCTCCGGCTGAATGTGCCGCTGAGCACGGACACAGGCTTGAATGAGGAGAGAAAGAAGGACGGATAAATCCCCGCGGCGAATCCGATCAGTACGGCGAGGACAATCAGAGGGAGGAGCAGCACAGGTTTTTGGATATAAGGAATTTCAAGCCAGGATTTTCCAACGAGGTTGCGGAATGCAGGCATCAGCGCATGGAGAGCGGCTAAGGACAGAATCAATGCCAGGAGACTCGTCATGACCGACTCCATCAAAAACTGACGGACAAGAGAGAGACGGGTAGATCCTATGGTCTTGCGAATGCCCACCTCCCTGGCCCGTCCGGCAGACCGCGCCGTCGAGAGATTCATGTAATTGATGGCTGCGATGAGGAGAATAAACACTGCGATAATGGTAAAAAACTGAACGTACGTCCTGTTTCCGTTGGTCTCGAATTCCCAGAGCAGATGGGAGTCGAGATGGATATCCGTCAAAGGCTGAAGGGGAAATGTCGTGGAGTTGCCTTTGGCCAGAACGGTTTCGTATTCCTCAGGGGAACGAAACATATGGGTTTTGACGAGATCTTTGAGTTTAGCCTCCAGCGCTTCGATGCTGCCCCCTCCCCTGAGGAGTACATAGGTTTTGAATACATTCAATCCCCAGCTCGGTTGTTGGTACCGTTCGAAAGAAGCGAATGAACACAGGACATCCAGATGAAAATGCGAATGATTCGGCATGTCTTCGAACACGCCGGTCACAGCATAATCTTCATCGAAGATGGTTAAGACACGACCGACGGCTTCCGAATCGCCGAAATATTTTTTCGCAGCTTCCTCGGATATGGCGACCGTATAAGGCTCCGACAGAATGGTCAGCGGATCTCCTGTTACAAGAGGAAAAGAAAACAATCGAAAAAAGTCCTTATCAGCGATCCCGAGTCCCCGCTCGTTGAATTTTCTTTCATCAGCAATCACAAGATATTCTTCCCAATAGCCCCTTACGCGCGTGACCAACTCCGCCTCAGGGCATTCTTCTTTCAGTTTGGTTGCCAAAATACCCGGCGTCTGGGTCTGCTCCAGATGATAATCTCCATAATGAAAAACCTGATACGCGCGGTAGATGCGGTCGGCATTTTCATGGAATCGGTCGTAGCTCCGTTCATCATGAACCCAGAGCAGAATAAACATGGCGCCGGCCATCCCGATGGCCAACCCTAAGATATTGATACCTGCATAGATTTTTTGACGGTTCATATTCCTCAAAGCGATTTTCAGAAAATTCTTAAACATGGCGATCCTCCATATCAATTTAAAACTCATAAATGGAATAACAGACCTGAGCGTATGGTGTCGATACCACAAACGGGCAGACAACTGTCCTAGCATCGAAGCATGGTCTGCATATTCTTCTCTAAGATTGTCCACGATGGCTTCTCGCTCCTCAAACCAGGAGAGTTTTTTAATTAGCCACTCGGCCAATCGGGGAGGTTGTTTATAAAGTTTCTTATTCAAATTCTAAAATTCCGAGTTTCGGATTCCAAGATTCGGAACTCAGGACCAGTGCGTCCTGATGCCCTGATCATCTGATGTCCTTCCCACTGATCCCCAGATATCCTGATACCCTTTTTTAGGCATCTACCCTTCTGCCTCGTTTCATGCTTTATCGAAGGACCATTCATTGAGATCTTGCCATAAACGACGGTGGAGAGACATGGCTTCCTTTAATGCCTGAATCCCTTCCGGAGTCAATTCAAAAAAAGTCTTACGACGTCCCCCCTTTTCAGGACTGGGATCCCCCATCCTTTTTCGAACAAATCGCTTGAAAGTCAATTGACGTAAAAGACCATAGAGGGTACCGTATGTGTAATCT
>Ga0114922_10000853_pt1 | contig 29326 bp, 19 predicted proteins | sample AartaG_FD_100975 | JGI IMG/M metagenome (GOLD analysis project Ga0114922, IMG submission 100975) | Deep subsurface microbial communities from Aarhus Bay to uncover new lineages of life (NeLLi) - Aarhus_00045 metaG | ecosystem: Environmental > Aquatic > Marine > Oceanic > Sediment | place... | reverse complement strand
TCCAATTCCCAGGAGTGTCCACATGACCCGGTACAAACTATATCCCAACGACTTCATCGCAACCATCTCATTATGCCGGGCAAAACTGCCCACTGAAAAAATTGTGGCCATGAGAGTGGCTACCGGCATTGTCAACACCGTTACATAAGGGATATAATAGAGATAATATAAAATAATCACCTTTTGGGGGACTTCTCTGTCGATGAATTGATCCAGGTTTTCTACAAGATCGACAATCAAATAGACAACAATAACGCTTAAAAGGCTGAAAAGAAAAAGCCCCATAAACCTGCGCTTAATGTATCGTGGAAGAATTGTTATCATTTTCTTCTTCCTCGACCCATTGATTTAATCCACTGCCCCCATCGTTCCCAATTGATAAAAGTCGATTCCCGTACAGACCGAACGACCAAATAAACGCCTCCCATCCCCACGAGAACATTGGGAGCCCACATCGCTAAAATTGGTCCTATAATCATCCTGTCGGCGAGTTGCTCTCCTCCTATGAGAAATGCCCAATAAACGAGGAAAAATATCAAACTCAGCACGCCACCAATAGCCAGACCTCCCTGACGGGCCATAATCCCCAGGGGTGCGCCGATTAGTACAAATACAATACAGGCCATGGGGATCGAATATTTTTTGTGGATCTCTACACGAAGCGAACTTATGGATCTCCTATATCCTTTGATAATCCGCAGCTCTCCCTGTATCTGTCGTACTTTCTGCTGTATCTTTCGTCGAACATCTCTATCCAATATGTTATGATAAGCGGGGCGATCCTCAACCTCGTCTGTGTCCATTGACCATATCCCTTCGGGGAAAACCCCGTTTAAGTCACGGTTAACGACTTCCCGTATCTGGTTTTCCCTGAGTCTCAGGGCCTCCAGATTCCGCTGAATATCCGCTTCCATCATCTTAATCGTCTTTTCTCGTTCTCCCCTATTCTTTGAATTGCTCCGTTTCAACACCATGTTCGGTACGGGAATGGAAAAAATCTGTTGCTGAAATTTCGACCACCTGTAGTTGCCCAACGCCTCAAGATCTGCATCGTGGATTTCTCCGTTGAAAAGAGTCAACACCATTGTTTCTTGTTGATCGGAGAATTCGACAAGGCCCCGTTCGGCAATGATCGTTCTGCTGTGTTTTTGATCGCTGTAATCATTAATTATAATTTCCTTTAACCGGTTTTCCCCTTTTACCTCACGGACAAGCAAACTGTATTTTGGAATTTCATCAAAAAAAACATGGGGTTCCAGTGTCAGAGTGGGACGCTTTCTAGAAATATCTGAATACAAAAGGCGAACTCTATGATTGAGTTCGGGGAGAATCGTATTGATAAACCTCACCATACCGATTGTCATTAAGCCAGCCACCAGGAGTACAGGTGTAATAAGGCGATAAAGATGCACACCGCTCGCCTTTAGCGCCGCAATTTCACTGTCCGATGAAAGTCGGCCAAAGGCCATGAGGGTTGAAACAAGTACCGACATCGGGATGGCCAGGGATAAAATCCAAGCCAAATTAAGGATGAAAAATTCTATTATAATTCTGGCAGGAAGTCCTTTCCCCAACAATCTGCCCAAATCCCGAAAAACAATGTTCAGCAGGAACACAAAAATAATGGCCATAAGACCGAAAAAAAAGGGCCCAATATGCTCTTTCAGAATGTATTTGGTCACTATTGACACTGACGCCTCGTCCGTTCTAATCTCACTCTATTTTCTAATTATACAACAATATAGATAAATGGCTCAGTTTTTGCAAGAATATTTTTGAAAATATAAAAATTATTATTTTTCTACTTGCAATTTTCTTATGAATAGTTTATTTTATCGAGACATAATTACAGGTTGATAACATCAAAAAGGAGACGCCTATAGAATCGTTGATACTGGTCGTTGCGTAGCACCTGACATTTGCAAGAAATGCTCATAACATCTGAGTGGAAGCAAACTACCAGTAAAGGATACGATGGCATCTTTCTCACACTCAAGATCGAGTCTCAGCTACTGTCGAACGATATTCTCGATCTTTTTTTTACTTATTATAACCTCCCTGAGGGCACAGGTGGGACTCCGTTTGCCCCCTCTCAAAACCCCTCTTGCCCCCCTGATCTCTACCTCAAGAGCCCCTATTTTCTCCATCAGTGATTCCCTCTCACTTGTCCCGGTGCAGTATCCCCGCTCTTTTATCCATAATATTTCCATCGATTCTACAGGCCAATTCATCACGGCCACCCAACGGTTCCAGGAACTGGATGTCTTCATCCCAAGACGCCTGTCCCTGAAGGACTATCTCCGGGAGAGAGCGGATCTCGAGATTCAAATGCAATGGAATGAGTATACTCGCACACACGTCACTACCGCGCGGAGTCAATCCCGGGGAGGCAGGGGGATTACCATAGCAACGCCAAAGATCAAAAGCGAGACGTTTCGGCGTGTCTTCGGAGGTGATAACCTGAGCCTGAACGTCAAGGGACAAATTACCATCGACGGTGGAATGCGCCATGAGAAGCGAAGCCAGGTCAAGACGGCTGTCAATCGAGGTCCCAACACCAATTTTCAGATGAAGCAGACACAGCAATTTACCGTTGAAGGAAAAATCGGGGAAAATGTCTCCGTATTTGTGGACCAGGACAGTGAACGCCCCTTCGAATTTGATAATGCTTTTAAACTGAATTACTCCAGTGACGAGGACGGAATCATTAAAAGAATCGAGGCCGGTAACGTATCGCTATCCCTCCCCTCCACCAGATTCGTTACCTTTAGTGCTCGGAACTCTGGCTTGTTTGGTTTTAAGTCCGAAATGCAGGTCGGCAAGCTGAATCTCACCGCCATCGCCAGCATGGAGAAAGGCCAGAAGAAGAAGCTCTCCCTGACCGGGGGTAAAGAGGAACAAACGTATCAGATCCAGGACTACGAGTATAAACGCGCAACTTACTTCTTTCTCGATAACTTCTACAGAACCCAATACATAGAAAAATTGATAGACGGCATTCACGGGTACGATCTGAGTTACTACATCAGCGAGATAGAAGTGTACAAATCTGATTATAATTATCAGAATAAATCCGATGCCATTCCGGGATGGGCCGTTCTCGATCCTTTCAATGCCGATACGACCTATAATTCTCAGGAGAATTACAAAGGCGATTTCATCCGGCTGGAACCAACCGACTACTATATCAATAGAGAACTGGGATTCATGGCCATGAACATGTCTCTTCAGGAAAGTGAAGTCTTGGCCGTTGCGTACAGAGACAGTTCTGGTAATATTTTTGGTACACTTCTGGCTGACACCACAAATGCCACGGTTACCAAAATATTCAAACTGCTCAAACCAAGGACACCGAGACCTTCCGATCAGACCTGGAATCTGGAATGGAAGAATGTCTATAACCTGGGAGGACGAAATCTCGATCGAGAAGGATTCGAGTTGAAACTCTATTTCAAGCCCCCCTCCGGCGATCCCCAAGAATCCCTTACTATTGACGGAACGGCTCGGGGTTACCTGAATATCTATGGGTTGGACAACATCGACGAAAATGGCAGTCCCAATCCTGACAATGTCATCGACATCGACCCGAATATCCTTAGCCTGGGCCGGGGAGAACTCATCTTCCCCAATCTCCGACCTTTTTATCCCGAGGGAGAAGATTCCGATCTGCCCGAAGATAAGTGGACCCGGGCCATTTACGATACGCTCAATACGAGCTACATCCGCCAGCAGAGCAAATTCTACATGGAGGTCAACTCCTCCAGACGAAGTCCCAACTACTCCCTGGGTATGAACGTTATCGAGGCCAGTGAAGAGGTTCGCCTTAATGGTGTGAAACTCCAGAAAGACAAAGACTACACCATCGACTATTTCTCAGGAACCGTCACACTGCTCAGTGAAGAAGCCACTAATCCCAATGCCAACATCGAGATCGATTACGAATCGCAACAGCTCTTCTCCATCGATAAAAAGTCCCTGATGGGAGTACGGGCCGAATATACTCTCTGGGAGGAGGGTAACAACCGCTCTTTCATAGGTGGCACACTTCTCTATCTCAATCAACGAACACTGGATCAGCGCATCCGGGTCGGGAAAGAGGCCCCCATGAAGAATCTCGTCTGGGACGTAAACGCGTCCCTCAAACTCCAACCCAATTTCATAACGAGTGCTCTGGATGCGCTCCCCCTTCTCCACGTCACTGGTCCTTCCAGTTTCTCTATGGAGGGAGAAATTGCCCAGATCCTTCCCAATCCCAACACCTTGAATAACAAGAGAACGGGGGACACTGACGGCGTCGCCTATTTAGACGATTTCGAAGGGGCCAAACGTCAGATCTCTCTGGGTGTGATTCGTTCGGGATGGGGACCATCCTCCCCCCCATCCTCTGCTCAGGAAGCCCTCTCGTATCTCGGTAAAAAGGGACGACTGGTCTGGTATAATCCCTATGAACAAAGGGCCATTCAGGAAATCTGGCCCGACAGAGAGGTGACCACAAACTTCGGGGGTACGACCCGTATCCATGTCCTTACCATGGAGTTCTGGCCAGATGAGAACCAAACTCAATCATGGGGAGGAATACAACGCGCCCTCTCGTCTGCCTATGCGGATCAAACAGACAGCAGATTTCTCGAAGTATGGGTACAGGGTTACTCCGGGCGGTTCCATCTCGACCTGGGTCAGATCTCCGAGGACGCTATCCCCAACCAGAAACTGAATACCGAAGACAAGAGACGGGGCGGTTTCCTGAATACGATATTAGACGAAGACGAAGATACGGGGCTGGACGGTATTTTCGGTACGGATCCGCCAAGCCCCTTTTATCCCCATGAAGCATCTACGGTAAACCAGGATGGCCGTGCTACTCCTTACGACTTCTGGGATCTCAACGGAGACAGTACCAAACAGGAGAACGAACCCTGGAGTTATGATGATTGGACATACTCGGAGGGAGGGATCTACTACAGTGATAACGGAAGTATTAATGGAACTGAGAGCAATAAAAATGATGGCGTTGCCATTTTTCCTGACACCGAGGACATCAATCGTAACGGGGATGTCGATCTAAACAACGACTACTTCGAGTTCAGTTTTTCTCTTGACTCAACCAGTCAGGACACGGCCTATGTGGCCGGTGGCAAGGGCAATCCATATGGCTGGCGGCTCTTTCGGATTCCTCTGGAAAAATCCACTAAAGTCGTTGGCAATCCCGACTGGTCACGTATCGAATTCGCCCGCGTCTGGATAGACTCCGTTGATCAGTATTCCATCGTCTCAATTGCCGAAATCAACCTTGCCGGAAACGAATGGAAACTCCGCGGCGTGGCCACTGCCAATGACTCTGTTTTCATCATGGGTGACGATACGACAATGTCTGTGGCCGTCATCAACAGCCATGACAATCCCGAGTATGTTTCTCCACCCGGTGTCGAAGGGGTCATAGATCCGATACAAAAGATACGGTCCAAGGAACAGTCGCTGGTCATCCAAATTTCACAACTCGATGGTGGTTCCTCGGCTATCGCTGAAAAACAGTTCTACCAGGCAGAAACGCTGATTAATTACCGTATCCTGAAGATGTTCGTCCATGGCGGTGATATATATCAGGATATTCCCCAGGACAGTTCCATCGAATTTTTCCTGCGATGGGGGTCCGACACCCAGAATGAACATTATTACGAAGTGAAATTGCCCGTCTTTCCTGGGTGGGACGAAAAAAATAACATCGCCGTCAACTTCGAGTACCTCAGCAGATTGAAAATCCAAATGGAACAGGCCGGTTCTGAATGGATATCCGAAACCCAGCCCAACGGCCATATAATCAGCGTTGTAGGCCAGCCCTCCCTGACCAATACGAGATGGCTCATCATCGGTGTTATAAACTCGGGTAACTTCCCCTGGTCGGGACAAATTTGGATAGACGAACTCAGGGTTTCCGGTGTCAGAAAAGACAAGGGCATGGCTATGCGGGTCAGGGCCGATATAAAACTGGCTGATTTCCTCACCATCAATGGTGAGTTCAACCGAAAAGACGCCGACTTCCACACTGTGAACGAACGCTTTGGAAAAGGCTCCAACACCCTGGGGGGAAATGTAAACACCAGTATTAAACTCGAAAAACTCCTTCCGGCTGCATGGGGCATTTCACTCCCAGTATCTGCCAATTTCTCCAAGAGCCGGCAAACGCCTAAATACCTCCCTGGAAGTGACGTCCTGGTGACAAAAAACACGGTGCCGGATTCACTTCTAAAGACGATACGAACCGAAAACGAGAGACAGGGTATAAATACCTCTTATTCAAAACGAACCAAGTCCAGAAACTTCTGGATCCGATATTTAGTCGATCCCATGAAAGGGAGCCTCAACTACAGCCGGACCGACATGAGCAGTTCCACGGTCGAGCACTCTAAGAACCTCAGTTATAAGGGATCCTTCAGCTATGACCTGTCCTTCGGGAACCAGTACTACTGGCAGCCTTTCAAATGGCTTGGAACCAGGGGAATTTTCAAGAATTTCTCTCAGACGAAGTTCTATTACCTCCCCTCGAGAGTCAGCTACAAAATGAATGCAAGCAGTACCGAAAAGGATTCGGAAACGCGGAGCGGAGTGGCGACCAATGTCTTAACGAAGAACTTTACGCGGAATATCTCAGCGGGCATCCGGCCTTTCGATGCACTCTCTTTCGATTTAACCACATCCCAATCCTCGGACATGCGTCTTGCTGAATGGAAAGAAATCATTACCTCCGCCAATCCCGGTATTCCACTTTCCAAGACCCAGCAGTTCAGCTCCAACTTCACTCCAAAGATCTTTTCCTGGCTGACCCATTCCGTCAAATACAGTGCGAATTATCGCTGGCGTGACAATCCCCAGATGAGAGAACGCGGCACCGGACAGAGTGCCAGTGTGAGCACGAACTTTTCTATCAGCGGAAACTTCAATCCTCAAAAATTGATCCAATCGTTACGAAAAAAACCCGCCCGTAGCGGTTCGCCCCGAAGACGTCCCGTGACCCGTCAAAGACCCGAAGAAAAAACGGAAGAAACAGCTTCTGAACAAAAACCCGAAGAAAAAAAACCTTTTCCGCTTCTGGCGATCTTTTCTATCATTGGAAAGGGTATTGAAAAAATTGATCCAATCTCGATAACCATAACACAAACGAAATCGGCAAACAATTACGGAATCCTTGGAACGCCTTCCTTCTCCTACATGATTGGGGCAACACTTGACCCGGGTGTCGACTATTCGGAAAATGTCACTCAACGAAGTTCCATGAAGGAAGATCACCGCCTCAGGCTCGGTTCGGGATTTAAAATCACCCCTCAACTGACAGCCAAACTCAACTACGATTATTCAAAATCGAGAAACCAGACCACACAGGTGACGGGAAATGTCTCCAAATCATCACTTCTATTGAAAGACAAACCCATACCATTTCCCAACTGGACCGTTCAGTGGAGAGGCCTGGAAAAACTTCCCCTCGTCTCCCGTGTCGTCAAAACAATGTCTGTCAATCACAGCTTCTCGGGTAAAACGACTGAAACCTGGAACGAGACAACGAGTAACATTACTCAGGAGACGATCTCCAAAGACTTCCGACCTCTCATAGGTATTTCAATAACATTTAAAAACGGCCTGACTACAAACATACAGTATACAACCACTCAAAATCTATCGGAACAGAAAAAGTACAGTTCGGGACGAACGAAACGGGTCTCCTCAAGCCTCAACATTACGGCCAATTATGCCCTGCGAGGCGGTTTTAAGATCCCTTTTCTAAAAGGAAAAAAACTCGACAATAATATCGATTTTTCTCTCTCCTATACGAACGGCCTCAATTCGAGCTCACAGAGCCGAGCGGCCTCAGGAGAATTTACAGAAATGTCAAGGACAAAAAACTGGTCCTTCCAACCTAAAATCAGTTATACTTTTTCCCGCACAATCCGAGGAGGGATGCACCTTGAATTGGGAACGAGAGAAGACCTGAGAGCAGGAAAAACAAAAATCTTCGGATTTGGACTCAATGCTACTATTTCTCTGACTGGATGAGCCATGTAATAACTTGACTTTTTCTATTATTATTACTATAATACTAAGCTTTTATCAATATAATCAATACGGGGTTATTTATGGATAAATCTGGCATCAGAAATGCGATTATCGGTGATCCGAGCAACCGAGTTGCCGGAATTCAGGACGACTGGTGGACTGGCATTGCTCCTAATATCTGGGAATCCAATGGCTCGTACCTTCGTGACATTTCAGGAACCCTTTATCTTGATATGTGTGGCTTTTTCTCGACTGCACCCATTCGGTTCGATCATCCACGTCTCAGAGACCAATCTTTCGTAAGCCTGATCGGGAAGGCTGCCATATACAGGCCCTCAATTGCAGACTTCTGGACCGTGGAGCTGGCAGAATTCGTTAATACATTTAGAGAAGTAGCAACCCCCTCATATATGCATCATTACTTTTTTATCGAAGGGGGATCCCTGGCCGTCGAAAATGCCCTGAAGGCAGCCTTTGACTGGAAAGTCCGTTTGAATATTAAAAAAGGGAAAATTAAGGGCGATCCCCAGGAGGAGTTACAGCCCCTGGGCACTAAAGTGCTCCACTTTGATCATGCTTTTCATGGCCGCTCCGGATATACATTATCGTTGACTCATACTCAAGACCCCAATAAGTACAAGTATTTCCCCAAATTCGACTGGTTTCGAGTCGAACCGCCCGTCATGAAATTTGACTCTTCTGGTCGAATATCCAATGAAGCCGATGTTAAAAAACATCAAGAGAAAGCCCTCGACAATATCAAAATGATTCTAAAAGAGAACGGGGACGATATCGCCGCCATCCTCATCGAACCCGTTCAATGCGAAGGAGGGGATCGACACATCCCAATCGAATTTTTTATCCAACTTCGTCAGATGGCCGATGCGCATGATGTCATTTTGATCTACGATGAAGTGCAAACCGGCTTCGGAACCACCGGAAAAATGTGGGCTCATGAACACTTTGGGAAAGAGGCCCGGCCCGATATCATCTGTTTTTGTAAAAAATCGCAAACCGGCGGTATCATGGCCAATTTCGATAGATTCTCCATGCTGGATGTGAATGTCTTTGGTAACAGCGATCTCTGCAAGAGCCGACTCAACTCTACATGGGGTGGAAATCCTGTGGACATGATACGGTGCTCTCAATTCTTAAAAATCATCCGGGAAGAAAACTTAACAGAAAATGCCGAAAGAGTCGGCGATTACATGCTGGAATCCATCCAAGAGCTCTGTCGTGAGTTCGATACACTCATCGAAAATCCCAGGGGTAGGGGATTGCTGCTGGGCTTCGATGCGAAAGAACCCGACATGCAGGGTAAGATATGGGCTGGTTTTGGAGACGAGCAGCTTCTATGCTTGATTTGCGGTTCTCAAACCGTGAGGTTCCGCCCCCATTTGGATTTGACCAAAGCCGAAGTTGATGATGCAATCAGTAAAATGAACAAGGCATTAAAGAAATTAATGCAATAAGGATTTTAAATGACGTTGCATTCTACTGGTACTCTTTACTTGGTCAGCACTCCCATAGGCAACCTGGAGGATATTTCCCTGCGGGCGCTTCGAATTCTTAAGGAGGTCGACATCATTGCAGCAGAAGACACCCGACGAACGGGTCTCCTCTTAAAGCATTTTCATATTAAAAATAGGCTGGCGGTTTATCACGACCATAATAAGTCACATAAAACCCCTGTCTTGTTAAGGCAACTGTCTCAGGGGAACTCTATCGCCGTTGTTTCTGACGCAGGCACACCCGGCATTTCAGATCCTGCCTATTACCTTGTTAAAAGGGCTGTTGATGCCTCTATTCCGATAATTCCCATCCCCGGAGCAACGGCAGCTATCACCGGGCTCGTCGTATCGGGACTCCCAACGGATCGTTTTGTCTTCGAAGGATTTCTTCCTCCTAAAAAAGGAAGAAAAACGCGTTTAAAGATATTGGCTACAGAACCACGTACGATCATTCTCTACGAGGCACCCCATAGATTACTCCGCACCCTGTCGGATCTCCTCGAAATTCTGGGAGATCGGGCAATGACAGTGTGCCGAGAATTAACAAAAAGATTTGAAGAAACGCTTCGGGGAACCATATCGGAAATCATACATATCTTCTCCAATCGAAAGCCCAGGGGAGAATTCATACTCATTATCCAAGGACATTCAAAAAAAAATGCTTAAAATACCCAAAGATGAACTAATTCCTGACCGGCTGATAAATGCATACCTATCAGCCCTTAATCCTATTGTTGAACTAATGACCAGGCTCAGTATTCATCCCAACACTTTCACGACATTTGGTTTTTTGGTGGGTTGCCTGGCTGCATACTTCGTTGCAGTCGGTTCTCTCCGTTTGGGTGCCTGTTTAATTCTTTTATCCGGCCTCTGTGATTCCATTGACGGAAAGCTGGCTCGATCTTCCGGTCAGGTAACAAAATTCGGCGCTTTATACGATTCCAGTATGGATCGCTATTCTGAAGTCATCTTCTTTATTGGCATGGCCTTTTACTTTGTAAAAAACGGCTGGTACCTGACTTCTATCGCGATCGCCGTCGGATTAGGCGGTTCCCTGATGGTAAGTTATGTACGGGCCAGAGCCGAAGGCCTGGGATTTGACTGCAGAGTGGGACTCCTCCAGAGAGCCGAGAGATTGCTGTTATTGGGTATAGGAGGATTCACCCATCTTTATGGATTAATAGCTGCCATTTGGATTATTGCGGTCATGTCGAATATCACCGCAATCCAGCGCATTGTCTACGTCTGGAGAGAAGACCAAAATAACCAGACATTACAGGTAGACGAATAATATGAGTAAAAAAACACCTGTTTTTTCTATCCTTAAAACATCTCTACCGGCATCCCTGGACCTGGCATCCCAGCCCGTCATGTGGCTCGTTGAAGCGGTTTTTATTGGAAGACTCAGCGCGGCCGCATTAGGAGGCGTGGGTTTCGCTCTTCAGATTATCATGGTCACCATTACAATACTTCTCACATTCGTCATGGGAGCTATCATCCTCATCAATCGTCACCTGGGATCCAATGATCGGTGGGGGGCGAATCACATTTTGGGGCAAACCCTGATGGCCGGTTTTTTACTTTCTATTCCCATTGGTCTCCTCTGGTATTTCGGTTCTCCCTATCTTTTTAACTTAATACAGGAAAGTTCCCTTCCATCCGCAAAAATCTCCGGTATCGACTCCGGAATCATATACCTGCAGACGGTCGCCCTTTTTACTCCTCTGCTCATCCCTAATTTTCTCGCCATTGGAATGATCCGTGGTGCCGGTGATACCCATCTTTCGATGATCATCAACGTGACAATGAACCTGACCAATGCTATTCTCACTCCGATCCTCATCTACGGTCATTTTGGCCTGCCTCGACTGGAAGTCAAAGGAGCGGCCCTGGCAATGGGCATTGCTCATACTCTCGGTTTCTCAATGACGTTCTTCTATTTGAGAAGGAGCAAGTCTACTTTGTTCCTCTCGTTTAGAGAATTAACGACACCCAAATGGAAGAGTTTTAAACAACTTTTTAAGATGGGATTTCCTACAACCGTAGAGCAGCTTGTCTGGTCTGCCGGCCAGCTCATCGTCACAAGCTTCGTGGCTCTAATGGGTATCACAGAACTCGCCATTCATCAGGTGTTTCTCCGAATTCAAGCGGTTCTTTCCATGTTCTATCTTGGTTTTGGCCTGGCAGCCATGACCCACGTAGGAAAAAACCTTGGCGCCAACGAACATGTCAATGCCGAACATTCAGGAAAAATGTCCCATCGAATTGTCTTTATATTTGGTTTTTTAATATTGATCCTCATGATCGTTTTCTCCAATCCTCTTCTTCATCTCTTTATTCGAAAGGAAGATGCCATCATCCACAATTATGCCTTCCGCATCGCATTCATCATCTTTGCATTAGTGCAGGTTCCCAAGTCCCTGAACACGGTTATCTCGGGCAGCCTGCGGGGTGCAGGAGATATTCAATGGATCATGTGGGTCAATATATTTACTGTCATTTTATTGGAGGTGAGTGCCAATTGGCTTGGTACATTTATTTTCCATTTCGGCCTTTCGGGTATTTGGCTCGTACAAATGGCCGATGAAATACTTAAAAGCAACATTAACTACTTTCGTTTCCGGGGAGGTAAATGGAAATTTATTCGGATTTAAGGAGATAGAACCTGTCGCCTTTCGAAGAAAAAAATCCACACCCCTTCAGGGGGATCTTTATTACCTTTGAGGGAATCGACGGATCGGGTAAGACTCTTCAGTCAGAATCCCTTTCAGAAAAACTTCGTTCGTTGGGGTACACCACAACCTTTGTCAGGGATCCTGGGGGACCTCCGATTTCTGAGGAGGTACGTAAAATTCTCCTGGATCATCGCCATCATTCAATGTCACCGATGACAGAACTCCTCCTATATGAGGCGGCCCGTGCACAGCTCGTCACCGAAGTCATCCGACCCGCCCTCGAAAGGCAAAAAATTGTCATCTGCGACCGCTTTACCGACTCAACGTTGGCATATCAAGGATATGGCCGATCTATTTCTATTCCCCGGATACACGAAGCCAACCAATGGGCTTGTGGTGATACGATTCCTGACAGGACCTATATTCTCGACATTTCTTGGGAAGAATCCATCCAACGTCTATCAAAATCCTCGGTAGAAAGTGACCGCCTCGAAAAAGAGCAGGAATCCTTCTACCAAGAAGTAAGAAAAGGATATCATAGAATCGCCGAGGAAGAACCACAACGTATTCGATTGCTCGACGGCTCAAAAAACATAAATTTCCTGAAACAAGAGATTCTAAAAGACGCTATAAATATTGTTGAAAAGGAGTATGACTCATGAAAAAGCTAAAACGACCTTATCTAAGCCTGCTTTTAGTCTGTCTATTACCCACCGTCTTGTTCCTCTGGACCAACGGCACTAAAAGCGATGACATCTATTCTAAAATCGGTAAGAACCTCACTGTCCTTGGAGATATTTACAAAGAAGTTACCAAGAATTACGTGGACAAAATCGATCCCGATAAATTCCTAAAAGCGGGTATAGATGGCATGCTCAACACTCTGGATCCTTACTCTGCCTATATTGAAAGAGAAGATCGGCATCAATTGCAGATCCTTACACATGGCAAATATGGTGGTGTCGGTATGCCTCTGAATTATCGCAATAACGCCGTTACTGTAGTAGATCCTCCTTTTCTCGGAACGCCAGCTGCGCGTGCTGGAATCCGCGAAGGGGACACGATTATTGAAGTTGATGGCGCCTCCACTAAAAATCTCGGTCTGGATGAGACGGCACGTCGCATCCGTGGCCCGGTGGGCTCTGAAGTCACACTGACTATTCGCAGGGAAGGGGAACTCAAACTGCTCGACTTTACTCTCGTCCGCGAACAAATTAAAGTAGAAGATGTCCGATATTCAGGCACTATCGACGATGGTATCGGCTATATTCGATTGACCCGCTTCTCAAAAAATGCAGAATCAGAGGTCGCCGACGCCATTCGAAGTTTTAAGACCCAGAATCTTAAGGGCCTGATCTTAGACCTCCGATCCAATCCAGGAGGCATGTTAGAGGCCGCCGTTGATATCTCGGATCTCTTTCTTCCCAAAGACGTTGTTATCGTATCCACACGAGGGCGTACGAAATCCTCAATTCGAGAAGAAAAATCTAAAAACACGCCTACCTACGGGGAGGGTCCGCTCGTTGTTTTAGTCAACAGAATCAGTGCCTCTGCTTCGGAAATTGTTGCCGGTGCTATCCAAGATCACGACAGGGGCCTGGTAATGGGCGATACGACTTTCGGAAAGGGGCTGGTCCAATCGGTCGTTCCCCTCTCTCCATCAGCAGCCTTGAAGATTACAACTGCCAAATATTATACACCGAGCGGTCGATGTATCCAGAAACGACACTATTCGACTTGGAACGACACCACAACCGGCAATGACTCTCTGGCATACCACACAGATCACGGCAGAGAGGTAAAAGGGGGTGGAGGGATTACGCCCGATGTTACTGTACCTCTACCAAGAGTAAACGACATCGTCTGGGACCTAAGACGGAAATCTCTTTTCTTTAACTTCGCTGTACACTATGCCAACACCCATGCTGCTCTTGATTCCGCCTTTCTAGTGGACAATAAAATTTTAGAAGAATTTTATAAATACATTCAAGAAAAATCTTTCGAGTACAAGCACCCTATCGAAAACCGATTGGCCGCATTAAAGACGGAATCCCTGGAAGCGGGTTATGGATCTTCCATACTCCAGGATATCAGCCATCTCGAGAAATCCCTTAACCGTATTAAAGAAGATATGCTCCAGAGTAGTAAAAAAGATGTTCAACGGTTGTTAAAGTTAGAATTGGCGTCTAAATTTTTCGGTGTCAGGAGAGGGGTGGAAATGGGTTTAGAAGATGATCTGGTCGTTCAAAAAGCTTTAAGTTTTCTCAACGATCGAGAATTATATGACAGTATTCTCAAAAATTAATTGAATAATCATTCATTTTCCTTACTATTTACAGGAGGTTTTATATGGCTAAGAAATATGTCTACTTCTTCGGCGGTGGTAATGCCGAAGGCAATGCAAAAATGAAAGAAAAGTTGGGTGGAAAAGGGGCCAATCTGGCCGAAATGTCAGGATTGGGTATTCCGGTTCCTCCAGGATTCACGCTTTCTACAGAGGTTTGTACACACGTCATGAATACAAAGGGTAAATATCCCAACGGTTTAAAAACAGACGTGAAAACGGCTCTTTCAAAGGTCGAAAAACTTATGACCCTTAAGTATGGGGATCCGACAAATCCTCTCCTTGTTTCTGTACGTTCTGGTGCACGCGTCTCAATGCCCGGAATGATGGAAACAGTTCTTAATCTCGGTCTTTCCGAAAAAACAATTCCCGGACTCATCGCCAAGAGCGGCAACGAACGTTTTGTATACGATGCCTATCGACGTCTTATTACCATGTATTCTGACGTTGTAATGGAAAAATCTGCAGGCATTGAACCCAAAGAAGGGATGGGTATACGAAATCAGCTCGAGAAAGAGCTCGAGAAGATGAAAAAAACCAAGGGTGTGAAAAACGATACTGAGTTGAATGGTAATGACCTGAAGAAATTGGTAACAACTTACAAGAAAATAATTAAAAAAGTTTTAAAAACAGATTTTCCCGAAGACCCTTTCCAACAACTCTGGGGGGCTATTGCGGCTGTCTTCCATTCCTGGAATGGAAAAAGAGCCGTTACCTATCGCAGGATCGAAAACATTTCAGATGAATGGGGTACTGCCGTCAATGTACAGGCCATGGTCTTCGGTAACATGGGAAAAAATTCTGCTACGGGCGTTGCATTTACCCGAGATCCTGCCACGGGTGAGAATAAATTTTACGGCGAGTTTCTCGTTAATGCCCAAGGCGAGGATGTCGTGGCTGGTACCCGTACTCCTCAGGCCATCAATGAGTCCTCAAAAACCCTAGCATCCAAACACCTTCCCTCTCTTGAAAAGTTAATGCCCAAACGCTACAAGCAATTGGAAAAAATCCAGAAAAGAATCGAAATGCATTATAAAGATATGCAGGACCTGGAGTTTACCATCCAGGACGGTAAACTGTACATGCTTCAAACACGCGTGGGAAAAAGAAACGGTATTGCAGCCGTACGAATGGCTGTCGAGATGTGTCGAGAGGGTCTTATTAAAGAAGATGTTGCTCTGATGAGGGTGAAACCTGAACAGATCGATGAGCTTCTCCACCCCATGCTGGATCCCAAGGCCCAGAAGAAGGCAAAGATCCTGGCCAGGGGCCTTCCCGCAGGGCCAGGCGGCGGTATCGGCCAGATTGTTTTTACTGCCGATGATGCAGAGACCTGGGCAAAAAAGGGAAAACCGGTCATTCTCGTCAGGAATGAAACCAGCCCGGAAGATGTTCACGGAATGCGCGTTGCCCAGGCGATTCTCACCGCCAAGGGGGGAATGACCAGCCATGCTGCCCTAGTTGCCCGAGGATGGGGAAAATGTTGTATCGTCGGATGTGGCGCTCTCAATATTAATGTTAACAAAAGAACACTCATGGTGAATGGAAAAACACTTAAAGAGGGTGATTCGATATCTCTCAACGGAACCATCGGAGTCGTTTATGAAGGGAAGATCCCTCTCTTACCTGCGGATCCTGAAAAAAATGTATACTACAAGGCTCTCATGAAATTTGCTGACAAACATCGCCGGCTCGGCATTCGAACCAACGCCGATAATCCCAAGGACTCCAAACAGGCGAGGCGTTTCGGAGCCGAAGGCATAGGTCTCACCCGCACGGAGCACATGTTCTTCGGTCCCGACCGAATTTCAGCAATGCGGGAAATGATCTTAGCCGATGATGAAGCTGGACGGAAAAAAGCATTACAGAAACTGCTTCCTTTCCAGAGAAAAGATTTTATTGGCATTTTCAAAGCCATGGATGGTCTACCAGTGACGATCCGCACTCTGGATCCTCCTCTGCATGAATTCTTACCTAATGATGCTGACAGTCAGAAAGAAATGGCCGTGCAACTGGGCGTTCCTGTTCAAAAAATAAAAGCAAAAGTCCAGAGTCTTCACGAGACGAATCCCATGCTGGGTCATCGAGGGTGCCGTCTGGGCGTTACATATCCTGAAATTACAGCCATGCAGGCCCAGGCCATTATCGAAGCTGCCTGTCGTGTGGCTAAACAGGGTGTGAAAGTCTTTCCTGAAATCATGATTCCTCTTATCGGTACGGTCGAGGAATTAGAAAATCAAAAAGATGTCGTTATTGAGACTGCCAAGATGGTTATGAAAAGGGTTGGCATAAAGGTCAAATATCTCGTTGGTACGATGATCGAAATTCCCAGGGCCGCACTTACGGCCGATCAAGTGGCCGAAGCAGCCGAATTTTTCTCTTACGGCACCAATGACTTGACTCAAATGACTTTTGGTTATAGCCGGGACGATGCCGGTGTGTTCCTTCCCGAATATGTCGATAAAAAGATCCTTCCGGCAGATCCTTTTCAAACCCTCGACCAAACCGGTGTCGGGCAACTGGTCGCCATGGGTATTAAAAAGGGGAGGTCCAAAAGAAAAAATCTGAAAGTTGGCATATGCGGTGAACACGGCGGAGATCCAAACTCCATCGATTTCTGCCACCGGGTCAATATGGACTATGTCAGCTGCTCGCCATTCCGTGTTCCAATCGCACGGTTGGCTGCAGCTCAAGCTGCAATTAGGAATAAAAAATAATAAGAATGGTTCATTTATAACATATATAAACATTAGGGCACGTCAATCCGTGCCCTAATGTTTATCAAAATAACCTATTTTTTCCTTGACATTCGTCTTGATTTATTTATATTATTATCGCCAAATGTGGCGGGGTCTTGCTGTGGATAACTTGTGAATATTTCCTCAAAGCCCCCTTTCCTTTCCTTTTCTATTTGAATTATATAAAGATACCTTTGTTTACTTATTAAACATAGACCAAATGTATCATATTGTAAATTATAAAGATTATGTGGAAGTCCAAATTCATAGACACTGTTTTTTTCCTTAAAGGAGTGTAAAATGGCGAAGGATGAGACAAACGTTGCCGTTTCTGTGGATAATTTAGCCCCGGAACCTGTATGGGATAGATGTCTCGAAATCATAAAGGAGAATATAAATCCCCAGAGTTTCCGAACCTGGTTTCTCCCTATCGTTCCAATCCAAATAAACGGCTCCCTTCTGACTATACGGGTTCCCAGTCAATTTTTTTATGAATGGTTAGAAGAACATTACCCCAAAATCCTTCGAAGCGCCCTTTCCCAAGTTATCGGAGAAGGTTCTAAACCCGTTTACACAATTCTAGAAAAAGACGAAAACAGTTCTCCAACACCCGTTCAGATTACGAAAAAACCAATCGGTATGTACATGGGTGATGATACCCATTTACATTCAAGGTATACGTTTGACAATTTCGTTGAAGGACGGAGTAATCAGTTCGCTAAAGCAGCAGCTCTGGCGGTGGCCGAAGCACCCGGTGAGACTTCTTTTAATCCTTTGGTTTTTTATAGTGGTGTTGGTTTGGGTAAGACCCATCTCATACAAGCTATTGGAAATTTTGCCAAGGCGCGAAATTCTGTTCGCAGAATACTCTACGTTTCAAGTGAGAAGTTTACTATCGAATTCATCAATTCTATCCAGAACAATCGGACCACAGAATTCAGTCAAATATACCGAAATGTCGATCTTCTTCTCGTCGATGATATCCAATTTTTTATGAGCAAGGAGAGAACGCAAGAAGAATTTTTTCATACATTCAATACACTTCACCAGAAGGGTAAACAAATTGTTCTATCCTCAGACCGACCTCCTAAAGATTTGCATGGTTTAGAAGAGCGACTTCTTTCTCGATTCCAATGGGGCTTGGTCGCCGACATTCAGCCTCCGGATCTTGAAACTCGTACCGCGATTCTTCAACAAAAAGCAGAACTCGATAACATCGATCTGAATATGGAAATTATAGAATATATCGCCACAAATGTGACTTCAAACATTCGTGAACTTGAAGGAGCTCTCATCAAGCTCTTGGCTTTTTCATCCTTAAAGGGTATGGACATAGATCTCGATTTAGCTAAAATGGTATTAAAGGATATTGTTTCCTTCAAACGAAAAGATATATCCATCGAAGAAATACAACGGGTTGTCTGTCAGTACTATGATATCCCAGATGACCTCTTGAGGGGAAAAAGCCGAAAAAAAGAAATCGTCTTTGCCCGTCAATTCGCTATGTATCTATCAAAGCAGATGACTCATTATTCATTAAAAAGCATCGGTCTTCATTTTGGGGGCCGGGACCACACAACTGTTATACATGCAATTCGGACAATAGAAAAAATATTCAAAAGCAACAATCAAAATGGAAATCTCAGCGAAACAGTCGACATCCTGAGAAAAAAAATAGAGATGGCAACTCTTTAACAACTGTGGATAATTAAACTTTTTTTGTGAATAGACTGTGGATTATTTTTCGAATTTTCTTCGTTATTTTTTGTGTTACACTTTATCCACATTTAAAATTAACTTGTCCACCTTTTTTTAACAACATACGCTTTTTCCCAAATTGTCTATTCTCTTATTTATTAATGATTAAAGCGATATTCTCTATACAAAATTAACTTATGCACATTTCTATAATAACAACTATTTTTCTTGAATAAGTTATAAAAAGTTAGTATAATATTTATTGTTAATAACAATATAAATTCCGGGAGGAAATACAAATGAAGTTTACTATTCTCCAAAACGATCTCTTGGAAACTCTTCAGATTATTTCAGCTGTTGTACCGACTCGCTCTACTACTCCGATACTGGAAAATATTCTATTCGATCTGGAAGATGATCATTTGAAAATGACAGGGACCGACTTAGAGGTATCTATATCAACAGAAGTCACTCCACAACAAATTGATACTCCAGGTGCGATTGCACTTCCAGCCAAGGTGATCACAGAGATGATTCGTTCATTGCCCAACATCCCAGTATCCTTTGAATCAGATGAGAATAATAGAATAAAAATGACAACTGATCAAGGCTTTTATCAAGTTGCCGGACTATCCAAGGAAAACTTTCCGGAGATGCCTGATATTTCGGAGGAACGAGTCATCGAAGTAAAGAACAGCATGCTCAGTCGAATGTTCAGTAAGACTATTTTTGCTGTGTCATCGGAAGAACTCAGGCCTGCTTTAATGGGTGTATTTATGCAAATCATGGCGGATGAATTGAGAATGGTAGCAACTGATGGGCATAGACTTTCAAAGATTGTGGATAATAGTTTCCGCTACGACGATTCTCCTGTTCGGATGATCATTCCTCCAAAAGCGGTTCAAATTGCCCTCAAAAACATAGACGAAGAAGGTTCGACAAAACTCATTATTGACGAAAGCGGACTGTGTTTTATTTTAGATAAAACGGTTCTTTATACACGATTGGTTGAAGGAGAATATCCAGATTATGAGAGGGTTATTCCCCGAGATAACGATAAAAAGTTAATTGTCGATAAAAATCTCTTAATCGCTTCTGTTAAGAGAGTTTCTCTATTCTCCAGTGCTTTGACGCATCAGATACGCTTTTCTTTATCTCCAGGGAAGTTAGCTGTATGCTCTGAAGATGTGGATATTGGAGGAGAAGCCAGGGAAGAACTGAGTGTCGATTATAACGACGAACCCATGGAAATTGGCTATAATGGTCAGTACTCATTAGATATTATTCGACACGTGGACTCGGATGAGGTCATGTTCCATTTAAAAAGTCCGGTCCATGCGGCTCTCGTTTCCCCGGTCCAGCAGCAGGAAGAGGAAGCCTTTCTTATGCTTCTCATGCCAATCAAACTCAGCACATAGTATAATTTTAATACAATGGAAGAATTTGGTAATATATTAAATCAATTTATAAAAGAATTGGGCATTGAAAAGCCCATTATAAAATACAAGGCCCTTAGTCTATGGCCGGAAGCTGTTGGTGAAAGGATCTCCGATGTCACAGAGCCCTGTCGCTTAAACCATGGAAAGATGTTTATCAAGGTTAAGAACGACGCTTGGAGAAACGAACTCGTCTTCCATAAACCGGAGATTATAAGAAAAATAAACGATGAATTAGGGTCAAGGGTCGTAAGAGATATTATTTTAATTTAATATTAAGAGGAAGAATTGTGCCAGATAAATACGATGCAAAAAAGATAGTCGTTCTAAAAGGTTTAGAGGGTGTTCGAAAGAGACCCTCCATGTATATAGGTGATACCTCTATTCGAGGACTCCACCATATTGTCTATGAGGTCATCGATAATAGTGTTGATGAATGTCTGGCAGGATTTTGTACCAAGATTCATGTCACGATCAATAAGGACGGCAGTATAACGATATCAGATGATGGAAGGGGAATCCCTGTTGATGTGCATCCTATTCAGAAGAGACCCGCATTAGAGGTAGTGATGACAATGCTTCATGCCGGTGGGAAGTTTGATAAACAGACGTATAAGGTATCGGGTGGTCTTCATGGCGTAGGTGTTTCGGTAACAAATGCACTTTCCCAACATTGTTGTGTACGGGTACACAGAGATGGTAAAGTGTTTCAACAGGAGTATGAAAGAGGCGTACCAAAATATGACATGAAAGTCGTTGGTCAAACAAAGAACAAAACAGGTACTGAAACATTATTCACGCCAGATGTCCAGATTTTTAAAAAAATAACGTTTAAATTCGATATTCTATCGCAAAGACTTATGGAACTCGCATTCTTGAACAAGGGACTTAGAATTATATTGAGGGATGAGAATACAGGCGATGAAAAGATCTTCCACGCTAAGGGCGGCCTGAGAGAATTTGTTGATTATATCGATTCCAGTCGTACTCCCATTCATAAGAAGCCAATTACTGTGGAAAACGTGAAAGAGGTCGTGGAACTCGAGGTGGCCTTTCAATACAACGATACCTATCAGGAGAATATATTCACATTTGTGAATAACATTCCAACGACTGAAGGCGGAACTCATTTAGTGGGATTCAAAACGGCGCTTACAAGGACATTAAATTACTATGCACAGAAAAACAATCTCATCAAGAATGGAACAATGGCTCTTTCGGGAGAAGATGTAAGGGAAGGTCTTACGGCTGTGATCAGTGTCAAAGTTCCAGATCCACAGTTTGAGGGGCAGACAAAGACAAAACTGGGTAACAGTGAAGTCAGGGGAATCGTCGAATCCATCGTTGGCGAAGGGCTTTCAGAATATCTGGAACAGAATCCACCTGTTGCGAAAAAGATCATCCAAAAAGGTATTAATGCGGCAAAATCCAGGGAGGCTGCACGCAAAGCAAGAGAGCTTACAAGACGGAAATCTGCTTTAGAATCGGGTGCACTGCCCGGAAAGCTGGCAGATTGTTCGATTAAAGAGCCTGAACATTGTGAAATTTATCTTGTTGAGGGAGATTCCGCAGGGGGCTCGGCTAAGCAGGGAAGAGACAGACAGTACCAGGCTATTTTACCTTTACGAGGAAAGATTCTCAATGTTGAGAAAGCCAGCCTCGAGAAAATTCTTAACAATCAAGAGATTAAGACAATCGTTGCGGCCCTGGGCACGGGTATCGGTTCTGATGATTTTGATGTTTCAAGACTTCGATACGGCAGAGTCATCATCATGACAGATGCCGATGTAGACGGTTCACATATCCGAACCCTTTTGTTGACGTTTTTTTTCCGTTATCTACGGGGTCTCATTGAACAGGGACATATTTACATCGCTCAGCCACCACTGTATAGATTGAAAAAGGGCCAAAGAGAAGTATATGCCTTTAATGACGATGAAAGAGAAGAACTCTTGGGAAAATTTGGCAAAGATGGGGTGTCTATTCAAAGATATAAAGGCCTGGGTGAGATGAATCCGGAGCAGCTTTGGAAGACGACAATGGATCCTGAAACACGCACGATTCTACAGGTCACAATTGATGACTCAGTGGAGGCGGATCATATCTTTTCGGTACTCATGGGAGAAAAAGTAGAGCCAAGGAGGGATTTCATCGAAAGTCATGCAGAGGCGGTACGGAATTTGGATGTTTGAATGATTCCGGAACAGTGATATTGAGATCAGAAACATATATTTATTTTAGCTTTCAAGATAAAAAGGAATTTGAATGGCAGAAAAGAGAGACAGAGTTGTTCCTATTTACATAGAAGAAGAAATGAAGAACTCTTACATCGATTATTCGATGTCGGTTATTGTTTCACGGGCATTACCCGATATTCGAGATGGATTTAAACCGGTTCACCGACGCATACTCTATGGTATGTATGAGCTAAGGCTTCATCCAAATCAGCCTTACCGTAAATCAGCACGTATCGTGGGCGATGTTCTGGGAAAGTACCATCCCCATGGGGATCAGGCCGTTTATGATGCGATGGTGCGCATGGTCCAAGAGTTCTCCCTCAGGTATCCAATGGTGGATGGTCAGGGGAATTTCGGATCGGTAGATGGAGATGCCGCGGCAGCGATGAGGTATACAGAGGTGAAGCTCACGCCGATTGCCGAAGAAATGATACAAGATATTGAGAAAGCAACCGTTGGCTTCACGGTGAACTTCGATGAAACACTCGAAGAGCCACTCGTACTTCCCTCCCTTTTTCCTAATCTTTTGGTCAATGGTGCGTCGGGAATTGCCGTGGGAATGGCCACCAACATTCCCCCTCATAATCTGACGGAAGTCATAGATTCATTGATAGCACTCATAAACAGACCGGATATTCGTTTTGATACGTTGATGAAGCATATTCAAGGACCGGATTTTCCAACGGGTGGCATTATTTACGGCAGCTCCGGAATTACGGAAGCATACTCCACCGGAAAAGGCAAAGTGATTGTTAGAGCGAGGGCCACTTTGGAAAAGGGCAAGGGGGGAAGAGATTCTATCATCATTACCGAGATTCCCTATCAAGTCAATAAATCGAATCTCATTTCCTCTATTGCCAATCTTGTGAAGCATAAAAAAATAGACGGTATTTCGGATCTTCGTGATGAATCGGATCGTGACGGTATGCGGATCGTCATAGAGTTGAAGCGAGATGTGCAGCCACAGATTATTCTCAATCAACTCTATGTGCATACTCAGATGCAGACGACGTTCGGAGTCATTTTTCTGGCTCTGGTAGATGGTAAGCCGAAGATTCTGCAACTGAAGGAGGCCCTGCAACATTTTATCGATCATCGACATGATGTGATTCTTCGCAGGACACGGTTTGATTTAGAAAAGACCGAAAAGCGGGCTCACATACTGGAAGGATTGAAAATCGCTCTGGATCACATTGATGAGATCATTCAACTCATTAAAAAGTCTAGAAATCCGGAGACGGCGAAGAATGGGCTGATTAAGCGGTTTGGCCTCTCCGAAATTCAGGCCAAGGCCATTCTGGATATGAGACTCCAGAGATTGACCGGTCTGGAACGGAAGAAAATAGAAGATGAGTATCTCAGCCTGATCAAAGCAATTGAAAGACTGAAACTCATTCTCTCGAGCAAAGATAAACAAATGGCCCTGATAAAGGATGAGCTCAAGACAATAAAAGAGAAATATGGTGATGAACGAAGGACAGAAATAGTTACCAAGACGGAAGAGTTTTCAGTAGAAGATATGATTGCCGAAGAGGATATGGTTATCACGATATCCATGTCCGGATTTATTAAGAGGTTCCCCGTCTCGGGCTATCGAAGACAGAACCGCGGTGGTAAAGGAGTAATTGGAGCCGATACGAGGCGGGAGGATTCGGTAGAACATTTATTCATCGCTTCAACACACCACTACATTTTATTCTTTTCCGATCAAGGAAGATGTTACTGGTTAAAGGTTCATGAAATTCCGCAAATTGGAAAGGGATCCAGGGGGAGAGCCATCGTTAATCTCATTGCTGTGAACAAAGGAGAGAAAGTTGCTGCCGTCGTACCTGTAAAAAATTTTGAGGAAGAACGATACCTTTTTATGGCTTTGAAGCGTGGCCTGGTGAAGAAAACGCACCTTTCTGCCTTTAGCAATCCCAGAAAGGTAGGGATAAATGCCATTTCCATCCGCCCGGGAGATGAACTTATCGAGGCAAAGCTCACCGATGGAAGTCAGGATATTGTGTTGGGAACACGGGAAGGAAAGGCGATTCGATTTAATGAAACAAATGTCAGGCCCATGGGAAGATCGGCTACAGGTGTGAAAGGAATTACCTTAGCCGGAAGCGATGAAGTTATCGGCATGGTTGTGGTTCGCCGTGAGGGTACTCTCATGGTCGTCACAAACAAGGGATACGGCAAACGTTCCAATAATTCCGATTACCGAATAACTACCAGGGGGGGAAAGGGGATTATCACACTTAAAACGAACGCTAAGGTAGGTCATTTACTGGCCATTATGGATGTACTCGATTCGGACGATCTATTGCTTATTACGGAAAAGGGCCTGGTAATACGGCAGAGAATACAAGATATTAAGGTCATAGGGAGAAACACTCAGGGCGTTCGTCTGGTACGGCTCGAACAGGATGATCAGGTGGCCGATGTGGCGAGGGTTGTCAGAGAGGAGGAAGAATAAGCATTGGGGGGATTTGATACCGTTCAACATACAGCAGATGTGGGAATACGGGTATGGGGTATGAATTGGAACGAAGTTTTTGAAGAGGCAGCCAGGGGCATGGTTTCTCAAATCGTAGATTTGAAATCGGTTTTTGAAAAAGAAAAAAGAGAATTTCATATTGAAGGAGAAAACGGCGAAGAACTCCTTTTGAAATGGTTGAGAGAGATACTTTTTCTCATAGAGAGAGGAATGATTTTCGCGAAGTTTTGGGTTGGAGAGGATAATTTTTCCAGTAAAAAGCCGAATAAATATAGATTTCACGGTATGGTATGGGGTGAATATATTGATCCATCGAGGCACGATATTTGCACAGAAGTCAAGGCGATAACCCGTCACGGTCTTCATTTAGTGAAAAAAGGTCCATGGTGGGAGACGTTCATACTATTTGATGTGTAGAAAGGTGAGTGCCATGTGGGAAAACGAAACTATTGTTCTTGTGACCAGTCTCAAGAAGCGCATTCTAGACGGGAAGGATCGAGTCCGTTTTGGGAAAATATCCTCTGATAACGCCGTTCCAACATTCATTAAAAATCTTTTTAAGAATCGTGTAGAGACTTTTATTTCCAAGGAGTCCCCCCTTTCAATCAAAGCAACACCTCATTTCGATCTTCAACCAGACGAACTTGGAAATTTAAAGAATCGTTTTCTTGATGTATTCCGGGAAGCGGCCGTTTTTGATGACAAAGATGTCGAATGGCTCTTAAAAGAGGCACTGGTACTACGGCTGAATTATTTAGTGAGACCATCAGATACGATGCGTAAGATTCTCTTCAAAGAGAAAAAGACCGTTGATTTTTCAGATATGGATGAGGCTTTGAATTCCTTCAAGAAAGCACTTCCTTACGCAGAAGAGTTTTTGAAGGAATGTAAAAGTCAGGGAAGATATTCTTTGAATCAGGAAGAGTTCGGCCAGGTCGTGGCAGATATCCTTCACCGCATGACGGAAAAAGACTCAATAAAGGTTGTGTTGCAGGATCTATCGGTATTAACGGATTTCATGTCCGAGACGAAAGGAGAAGAAATAACCAGGGTTGAAGGAACTGTGCTTCAAGATTTTCTAGTTGACCGAAATTTATGGGGCTTTCGGAAAGCATTAGACATTGAGATGAAGCTGGGCAAGGAAGATTTTGATGTAATGGATCTTGAAATGATCATGAAAAGGTACATGGAATTAAAAGAGGAATTTTCTAAAAGTGTTCCCGAAAAAGATCAAGAAATGAGTACCGAACAAATTGAAGATGAGAAGCTGATAATAGAGGAAGAAGAGCGAGTAAAAAAAATAGAAAAAGTTGAAGTAAAAGAAAAGATTGAGGAAGAGCCTCAAGAAAGCCAGGAAAAAGCAGAGTCCTTCGTAATATCCGATACTGAAGGACTGGACTTAGATGAGGCACTGGTTGGGGACGCTGTCACTGAAACCCTTGAAGACGAAGAAGTTAATGAGGTACTTGAAGAGAAGAAGGAAAAGAAACCGATGAGAATCATCCGGAGGTCTCAGAAAAATGAAGAGGAAAGGGAGGTTGAATTAATTGAGGATGTAAGTACCCGGGAAGCGGCCAAAGGACCTTCTGAGAAGAACGGATTGAGAATATATATCGACGGGAAAATGGAGAAAGTCTTTGTCAAGAAACTTTTCGGGGGAGACGGTGTAGAATATGAGCAATTGATAGATAAGCTCGAGGAAGCAGAAAGTTGGAGAGTCGCCAAGATCCTTATTGATAACGAACTTTTCAAACGAGACGTGGATCCTTTTTCGAGAGAGGCCATTAAACTTGTCGATTTAGTTTATAGTCTTTACTATCCGGAAGAAGGAGTAGGAGGAAAGAAATGAGGATTTCATTTCGAGGTTTTTTATCCGCTTTTGTGTTGGTAATACTATTAGTAGTGTTGGGGAGCTTAACCGTGATGGGATTTTCGGGAGAGGAAAAAAAGGGAATCGTAACCTATACAGATGGCCAGGTAAAACGCAGGTCTCCGGAGGTAGAAACCTGGCAAGATGCGACGGTGAACACGGCGGTTCTATCCGGAGATAAGGTCAGGACATATCGGAAATCTAGGGCCGAAGTCGATTTAGCACAACTGGACCTGATTCGATTAGCACCCAGGACGATCATAGACATTGTTAAACTCTACGAAGAAACGAAAGAAAAAAACATTCAGACCGAGATTAATATCGAGCAAGGAGAAATCTGGGCCTCTGTTCACGAAGTTGAAACGAAGACCCAATTTGATGTCTCTTCTCCTATTGCGGCGGCTGCGATAACGGGAACCCTTTTTCGGTTGAATGTGGGGGAAGATTCCACAACACAATTGAAAGTTTACACTGGAGAAGTCAATATTACCAATGCTCCCCACAAAAAAGATCTTAAACCCAAATCGTTGATCCCACGGGAAGTTCCAGGCCCCGTAGAAATTCCAGGGCCGCGAGAAGTCTCGGTAGAGGAATGGCTGTACATCGTAAAATCCATGCAGCAAATCACCATCGACCGTCATGGAAAGGTGGTTTCAAAGGGGAAGTTCAACCAGGAGGATGAAGACGAGAAGAGCGATTGGGTGGCATGGAATAAGAAACGAGATGAAGAGCGATTGAAGAGATTGAAGGAATCAAAGAATCGATAGGCGATTGAAGAAAGCAGTATCGTTTTTATCCCTACCTCTTACATTTGAAACACTCCATTCAGTTAAATCGTAGACCAAAGAGCATTCAGCGTTTGGCGCTAATACGTGAATAGCGCCACGCTTTACGCAATACAGATATTAAAAATTGAAAAAAGTAAGTTATTTTTACTGGCTGTTTTTTTAATCAATTACAAGAAAGGGCGTAAGATCAGCAATATCATTCTTTCCCTATTTTTGTTTTTAGATCCCAGAAGCCAGAAAAAAACAATATTAGAAGTGCTTTATGAAGTCGGTTTTAATTCCAAGTCAGTATTCAGTTATGAAGGCGCCAATGATTCAAATGATTTAAGAGATGATCCAATTATGAAAATAGCATGTGATAAGCTTCCCATTTCTGATTCCTCTTTGGCCAGTCAACCTACCATGTGCCGTTTTGAAACCAATCAGTTTCGTCTATTTCTGCACAGCATAGCTTATGTCCTGTTGCACACATTTGGACGATTACATCTAAAAAACACCGAATTCGCAAACGCTCAGTTCAATACAATCCGGCTAAAATTGTTAAAGATCGGTGGCCGTGTCCGACAATTAAAAACAAAAGTAAAGATCCATCTCACATCTTCATTTATGTTAAAAAACGACTTCATGAAGATATGGATCTCGTGTTGTTCATCTGGATACAAAGAATGATGATAAATCGTTAAAATCTGAATCCACTATTATTCCGAAAAGGAAATAGGATAGGCACGCCCAGATTTGAAAAAATCCATGAAAAACATTTCTTATTTTCATCAGATATTTGGTTCTCTAACTGTACAGGTAGTAATGATCAATAAAAACTTATCAAGATCCGAAGACATGTCAACAAGCGTCACTTCAAAGCAGGCTGGAGCAAAAATCGAGTTCTCGGTAATCGTATTACCATCTGCGTTCCAGGTAATGTTAGGATGTTCCCATATACTGATTCCACTGAATCCGTTTTCCGGGGTTTATTCTTCTCGGTATAATATTTCTCTATATGTCTTTGTTTATAGCGAGGATCCGTTTGCAACTGTATTCGCAGATCGGACTCGCTGCTTGTCAAATTAATACAACGCGGGAACCTCTCAATCTTGAAATATTTTGTCAGATTTTTGCAAAGGTCTTCGATATCGGTCACAGATATGACAACGTCCACGTCCAGGCTGACTACAGGCTCGGCATAGGCATTGACAGCGAGGCCGCCTATGACACAATAAATGAAGACATAAATGAGAGGTTATTTCACAAAAGAATATAAAAAAGATTGATTTAATAATCAATTTAAAATATGATAAAATTGCTTGCTAATTCTATTAAGAATTGCTAAATTAATTATCCAAGCTAAACGAACCTCGAAAAAATAATAGCACAACAGGAAAATGGAACCTCCTAAAAAAATCACCATCCCCTGCCTTCGGAAGATGAAAGAGAAGGGCGAGAAGATTTCCTGTCTCACGGCGTACGATTGGATCACAGCCTCTCTTCTGGATAGTGCAGGGGT
>Ga0114922_10000852_pt1 | contig 29328 bp, 18 predicted proteins | sample AartaG_FD_100975 | JGI IMG/M metagenome (GOLD analysis project Ga0114922, IMG submission 100975) | Deep subsurface microbial communities from Aarhus Bay to uncover new lineages of life (NeLLi) - Aarhus_00045 metaG | ecosystem: Environmental > Aquatic > Marine > Oceanic > Sediment | place... | reverse complement strand
GTTTGTGCTACACTTGCCATCGGTGGCTCCTTTCGTGCTGGTTGCTGAAAATACGGCACAAAATACATACAACCAGTATGAGGGAGCCGCCTTCATTTTTCAACTAAGTTTAGCACATGGCCCAAAAACATTCGCGGCCGTGTAGGGGCCGGCTGCCCCGCCGAACGGCGGATAGGCCCCGCCGCGAGAAGCGGTGAAGGTGGGGTTTGTGAGGTAGGGGGGCGAAGACGCTTCCTCACCACGGAGTGCCCCCGCCGTCGCTCAAGCTTTGGCGGACGAGCGGGGAGCACGGAGCAGGCAGCCATGTGGTTCAGCTCGCGGCGATCCGACGTCGTAGGCCGACTCACCGACCGAAGCGGTCGGCAGAGGGCGGGCAATGCCACGGGCCTTCGGCCCTATCCGCCATGCGGCGGGGCAGCACCGCCCCTACAGTACCCATGCGGATTCCTTGGCGTACGCAATGGTTGAATGGCGTTGTGTTCAGCTCTGGCATTCCGCCTGCGGACCATACGTGCCGATGGGTTTTGACATGGTTCGGATGGTCTGTGTATCCGGGCGACGCGAAAACCATATTGCTGATCGAATCGAATCTACTGTTTCATACCACCCAAAAACGCACGCGGCTGGGTAGGGACCGGCTGCCCCGCCGAACGCAAGTTCGGCCAAGCTGCCGGTACGGCAGCCCCGATCGGCGGATAGGCCCCGCCGCGGGGCCGTGGCATTGCCTGCCCTCTGGGGAATGACGAAAAGGGGATTTCGAGGCCTTTGCGATTCGTCGCGGAAAGATCGCGCGCGGGTTGGGACTAGACGACTTGGCATAATCCTCGCGTTCCAGAGATTCGCCAATGGGTGCAATCTTCGGGCCGTGGACGCATTCGTAGCCCAGTTCACGGAAGTAATCTACACTTGCTATCTCAACTTAGACTTCGTCAAGGTAGGTCATAAGGTATCCTCGCTATCATTCTGATTGGTCGCGGTAACCAAGGATACCATTGCAGAGAAATGATCCTCGTCTTCCGATCTCATCAGATCCAACAAATCCTTCAAAACAGCTTGTGCCTCACTTAACAGTGACAGGTCATGCTCTGGCTCTCCGATTTCTCCATGATGCGAGTGGGTGTGCAGGAATCGCAGTATCCTCACCTTTTTACTTTCAGTGAAATCGAGAGTTTTGAGTTGCTGCCAAAGCTCAGCGGCCTTTTGTGGCTGACGGAACGCCAGAAACGCCTCCAAGAGTCGCCTCGCGATGTTTGGGAACACATAATTCTGCTCTAAACTCGTTTGGCAGTCTTCCATTGCAGCTCGGTAGATGTAAGCAAATAGGTAGTGATATTCTGATTCGTATTGTTCGAGCAGAGGATCAAGCCACTGGATCTTCGCACACCGGCCATCCTGCTCGATGCTACAGTCCAGCATGAAGAATCGCGCCGGGCGCAGATTGACTTTCTTTTTGTTCTGGCCCTTGAGATGGTGAAACCAGTTGCGGACCTGGCGAAAGAACGTAAAGTTGTGCGTAAAAATGAACAGCTGGCTAGCGTCTTTGGTGCGCTCACGAATAAACCCAAATGCGGAATACAATAAATTGGCGTCAAGGCTTGACACTGGGTCGTCTAACACAACTACGCCTTGCTGCAAATCAAAGCTTCGATCCTCAAGGGATCTTAAGAAGTACAAGAGGGCAATTGCTGTACCTTCGCCCTCGCTCAAACCGCTTGCAATCTCGCCAGCGCGGGTGATCCGGTATCCTGTTTCCTTGACTTCCAAGCGCAGTTCATTGTGCCCCAAATAGTTCTGGAGGTCTTTGTTCAGCCTATCGGCAGGTGGTCGGTGCTCAACAATCTCGCGCTCTAAACTCTCGATGTTCTCCTCAAGTGACTTTACGGCTCTCTCCAAGTCCTGCACATCTTTTCGGGCGGATTTAACGGCCTGATCTAATTGCTTATATACATCCAGCACAGCGGCCACGGCATCGTTCTCCAATTCCTCTCTCGCCTTGCAGACACGAGTCGGTAACTCATCACATGCAGTGTTGTGTTTGCTTATAACCTCGTTAATGGCCTCGATTACTGTTGAGTCGTAGTCGGGAACTTGCTCAATAAAGGCGGAGGACTCGAAAACCGCCTGCTTCTTTCTAGTAAGTTCCTTCTTGAGCTTCTCCAACGCTGAGGTCACTAGTTGCGTTGTTTGATTGAACGCATCCAATGCGCGACTAAAATCGTTACTCAGGTCGTCGTAGAGCTCTGCTTTGTTGGGTAGTGTCAGATCATTAAGGCTCGTCGTTAGGTTGTCGATCTCTCGGATCTTCGTCCCAATCTCCGAGATGAACCTTTCGTACTCGTCATTAAAGTGAGCTCCCAATTGTTCTAGTCTGTTTGGCGGCAAGGGTTGAGTACAGAACAGGCAGGTCTGTGTATCGCGATCCTTGTGCTTGGAAAGCCCTTCCCTCACCCATGAGGCTAAGTCCGAATCATCCCGGAGACTTGCTATGACCAAGGAAACAACAGTTCTGGAAAGGAGAGCCCGGACTTCTTGATAAAGAATTTCCAGGTATGGGAAGTTGTAGGTGATTTCAGAAAGGCGGTGCTTTGGCGTAGAAAGATGTTGCTTCTTACGACGATCTTTCGCGCGGTCATCGAGTCGATATTGGTCGATGTCTTCTTCCTTCAGGAAAGAATTCGCCTTCGCCCGCACATCTCCTCTATCGTAGTTATTGTATCGATTAGGAGGACTTGAGCTTAGAAGGTCCTTTATATCTTTTGCGCGGTATGTGCACAATTTACCGAGTTCCGCGTTTGCTTCATCTCGCTTTTCGAGAGCACTCTCCAGCTCGTGCTCCCTATCATAGAGCTTGCTCTTCAACTTGTCGACTTCTTTCTGCTTTTCAACGTTTCTTTCTCCGATGACGAATATCGGTGCTATTTCGTCGTTCTTGGTGAAGACCGTTTCCGCAATGAAATCCCGGTTGAAAACACGGATTGGTACTGAGCACCTTTCAAACTGTCCTTCCGAATACTCGGTGTTACCGATTCTTACTGAAACCTTTCCCTCCGTCAGATTCTGCTGCTTCTCTATGTGGCGGAAAAGTCGGCTTAATATAGTTTTTCCTGTGCCATTCCAACCATATATAAGGTTGTAACGACCAAATTCTGACAGGTCGGGTGGCCATGTAAAATCCCGAAACACAGCATAACCACGCATTCGTGGAATCTTGGTAATGGCTATCACACTACCTCCTCGGCCGTGTCGAGTTCGATGTCATTCTCATCGCAACGCAGGAGGTGGTATGGCATCTCCCGATGGTGATTCAGAACGGCTTCCTTACCTATCCAGTTCAACGTCGGCATGCCATTTCTCTTAGATACTGTAAGCTGAGGAACCATGGGCGGCGAGGCAGTTGAAAAGGACCTCCCGTCCATCTACCACCAAGTATACAACATCCGTTACAACTTGTCAAGCATTTCTTTCCCGGCAAGAAGGCCATTCCGGATGACCGGGCGGCAGGACCGCAAGCGCGGGGGGAGGCTGCTGTTCGGCGGGTGGCTGGCCGACCTGATTCCGGGGAATCATATTCTCAAACGCGTGACGGAAAAGGCGTGGGCAAGGCGTCGGACATGTCGCGGCTTCGGGGGGCGGTGCGGGGTTGGTGTGATGCCGGCTCGTGTCGGGTAGGTGTTTGGCGTGCACAGACGGAGTTTATTTCGGGCTCGCCTTTTTAGCCCGAAGGGCGATAGATTCATTCGACGACGAGGACGACTTCAGGCGCCGCGCGCTTGGCGCATCCGCAACATCGTCTCCTTTGCCTACGCTAAACACGTACTGAGCCTTGGGGACGCGGAGCAAGAGAAGACATGCGCCGTGCAGGTGCGCAACTCAAGAGACATAACGGACGCGAGGCCCGGCGGGTTGCGCCCCTACAGGGCGCATTCCTGTGGCGGACGGCGACACCCAAGGCTCACGCGTTGTATCTGTTTAGCGTGCTCCTGTGATGCCACACGTCCGGGCTGAAGCGTTGCCCCCTGCCGGCTCGACCGGCAGGCGCTGAAGATTGACAGGCTACGTGGGCCGAACACCGACCCCCGTTGTACGGCCGCCGACCTTTCTTCCGAGTCTGCCCGACGGCAGACTCGGAAGAAAGGCTCCGTTGCCTGCACCATGCAGGCAACGACATCCGCCGTGCGGCGGATGCGGCGGCCCGGGGGCGGGTGAGGGGCACGCGGCTTAGCTTGTGAATCTGTTGCTCCGGCGGGGCAAGCCCGCCGGGGGCGCTTTCGAAGCGCGTGTCAGTTTAGACCAGGCCACAGATACAACGCCTTGGGCTAACAATGTAACACCTCTACGAGGCTCAGGAACCGCACGGATAAACAGCTCGCCCCGCCTTCTCAGGCCGGCGTGGTCGTCGGAAGATTCTGCCGCCCCCTGCGGGGGCTCTGGGGTTGGGGGCGATCGTTTTCCACGGGATGAATCCCGTGGCTACAGACTATCGCCCTCCTGTCCGCCGGAGGCTTCCGGCGGCGGGTCGGGCTCAAGGGCGGCTCGCGAGCCGCCCCTACACGCACCGGAACCGCCGTCCGCCCCTACACGGCCCGTGCAGATTCTCTGGCATCAGGAACACACCTAAACACATACTCAGGACATGGGACAGATTCGTCCATAATAGGAGCCCCCGCAGGGGGGCGACAGATGTAGTGGCGCACGGCATATGCACAAGATGGCCGGCAAGGCTGCGCCGGGCATTTGTGCGGGCCGGTTACAAATGCTGTGAAGTTCCTCGATTTGCCGCGCCCGACCCTTGACACCAAGGTCGCCGTGGACTATAATTAGGTAGTGTGAAAGACGGGAGGGAGGAGCGGCGCGATTGCCGGCAATCGGCCGACACACTTCGTGGGGAACACTATGGAAGGTATCAATGGATTCGGACATGCGCAGCGGAGGAGGGCTATCCGCGGAGACACCAAGCTCTCGTTTATCATTGGAATGTGCGCAGCGGCGGGCTTCTGCTTTGTTTGCTACCATATAAACAGGCAGGGGTCGGCCGCGCCCCCGGTCCGATTTGACCCTAAACAAGACCCCTATCACATTTCCAAGCCCGACCCCGTCAGGCCGGTCAGACCTGTCAGAGATAATAAACCGGGCGATTGGAGAATAGATCCGAATTTGCGGATCGACGTCGGCAAGCCGCCGGTTCCTGACGAGACCGGGCAAAAAGATCCGGCGCGCCCGAAGAATAACAAGAGACCCGCAAGGCCGCGCAAGAAGGATTATATCGTGTCGGCGGTCAAGTGCCAGCGCTTGTTCATCTCTGAATATCGCCTGGCCTTTCACAATCGCGGGGGCTCATATTATCTGATGGTCAAGCTCAAGAGCTACAAACGGGACCGGTGGGCGATGGGCGAGGCCGAATGGTTCAATCAGAAGGCTATGACAATGGCGGTTTCGGCGGGTGGCGGCAGCTACAAGTGCTTTCAGATGTGGCAGGCGCTTATGCCGGGCCAGGGATGCGTTCTTATTAAGATGGCGTTTATAGTTCCGGACGCCGCGGACATTACAAGAATACGCATCGGGCAGGAGATCTGGCCGATCGAGAAGGTGGTTGATTCGCGTGAGTGACCTCAACGGGGGTTTGATTAGAAATCTTGGTTCAAGCCCTGCTCTCGTCGCCTGTGCTGGGGGGAAACCTTTCTGAAGAAAGGCTTTCCCCCAGACCCCCTTCCAAAGACTTTTCGATGCCATGCCGGCAAGAGCCGGCATGGCTGTAAAAGCCGAGAAGTTTCTGAAGGGGGGTGTGGGGGGAAACTCTTTTCAAAGAGTTTCCCCCCACCATCGTTGCTTGAAACCATTTCTAACAGCCGCTGTGATGACGTGTACGCACAGGTACTGAACCGTCAAAACATAAGAAAGACCAGAATATTTGATCGCACCCCCTCAACGGAATCCCGCGAGCAACACCGTGGCAAAGGCCGTGATCGGGGCCGCCTCGCGTGCCGTTTCGGTGGCTTCGGTAAGCTCTGTGATCAGCCGGTCGATTTTATTGTAGAGTTCGGAGCTGTTGATCAACTTGCCGATGGTTCCCTTGTTCGAGGCGATGTTGGCTGCTGCGTCTTTGAGGGAAGCCATCATCGCGGCTGCATCAGCATAGAGTTGGCCGTCTTTGATGAGCATTCCGAGGGTTCCTTCTCCCTTTTCGATCGACGCGGCTATCTTGTTGAGATTGTCGATGAGTTCTTTGAGGTCGCGGCCCATTTTTTCGTCTCTGATGAGTTGTGCCAGAACTCCATCGCCCGACTGAATTGACCTGGTGATGTCGCGAATGTTGTTGTATAGCTCTTCGTCGGTGAGCAGCTTTCCGACGGTTCCCTTGCCGGCTTCGAGGTTCGATGTGATGTTTTGTATCGATTTCGTGGCGGCGTCGAGTTGATCGTAGAGGGCATCGTCGTAGATGAGCTTTCCGAGCGTTCCTTTCTTGAGCCTGATCTGATCCGTGGCTTCCCGCACAGACAACACGATTTCTTCGACGTTGGCGTAGAGTTTTTCTCCTCGCGGCCCGGCGATCGCGCCCAGAAATCCCTTTCCTTCCCGGAGGTCGTCGGCCATTTCTGCGAGGGCACCGGTAATGTTTTTTATGTCGTTGTAAACTTCATCCTCTCTGATGAGCTTCGGGATTGTCCCGTCGCCCTCGCGAAAGTCCTTTACGAGCTTGTTGAGCGCTTCCGTGATATCCTCGGCCGGCGGCTCGCCTTCGAGAATCCCGGTGGTATCGACCTCGGCCGCCGGCGGGGCGCCTGTATCTATACCCACGAATTTTCCGCCAAGCGGCGATACGTTTGATATGATCAGCTTGCCGTCTTTGTATAAGGGCAGGTCCTTGAAGATCTGTATGGTCACAACGGCCTGTCCGTCCGCCAACTCGATTCTCCGCACCTTTCCGATCTCCACGCCGGAGGCCCTGACCTCATTGCCGGTTTTGAGGCCGCGCACGTTGTCGAACTGTATCCGCCACATGATTTCCTTGCGGAAGGGATTGTAGTCGGATACGACAATCGTGAATATTCCCAGCAGGGTGACCCCGATGAGAAAGATGGTACCGACGAGGATTTCTTTGGTTGTGTTCATTGCTGTCTTACTCCAGTAGCCTTCGGCCGAGAGGCGTTTGCGGCAGAGCCCTCAGTCGCTTGCCACTGCTTCCGGCGTATCATTATTTGCAAGGGGCCCGCTGATCGCCCCTTCTATGAACTGCCTTACCACGGGGTCTTTGGTGTTCTTGATCTCTTCAGGAGTTCCTATCTGGGTTATTTTGCCGACGTGGAGCATCGCGATTCGGTCGGCAACGTAATAAGCGGTGTTCATGTCGTGCGTTACCACCACCGACGTCACCCCGAGTTTCTTCTGAATGTTGAGGATCAGTTCGTTGATCGCATGTGCAATAACGGGATCGAGGCCGGTTGTTGGTTCGTCGTAGAGGATGATCTCGGGGTTGCGGACGATGGCGCGTGCGAGAGCGGCCCGTTTCTGCATGCCGCCGCTGATCTTATCGGGGGTAAGGTTGCCTGCGCCGCTGAGTTCGACCAGGTCGAGCTTCTCCCGCACGGTGGCGCTGATCTGCTTCTCGTCGTAGCCGCCCAATTCTCGCAGGGGCAGTGCCACGTTTTCGGCTACGGTCATCCAATGGATAAGCGCCCCCGACTGAAACAGCACTCCCATCTTTGACCTCAATTTCAGAAGGGCCTTGTGGTCGGCGGCGGCGACGTTGGTGCCGTTCACAATGATCTTGCCGCTATCGGGCCTCATCAGGCCCACGATGTGCTTGAGGGTGATGCTCTTACCGATGCCGCTGCGCCCGATTATCACCATTGTCTCGCCGCGCCGAACGTGAAGATCAAGGCCGGCGAGCACCTGGGTGAGCCCGAGCTTCTTGTAGACGTCGATAAGCTCTATCATGTGATCCATTGCGTAATGCTCGTCACGAAGTAGTTGAACGCGATGATCAGTATCATCGAGATCACCACGGTATTGCGCGTGGCGTTGCCAACTCCTTCGGCTCCGCCGGAGGCTTTCATGCCCTGGCCGCATCCTACGGTTACAATGATGATGGCAAAGATGACGGACTTTATCAACCCGCTGTAGATATCTTTTATTTCGAGGGCTTCGAGGCCTTTTCGAAAATAGACCGAGTAGGGCACGCCTATCTGGTGGTAACCTACGATAGCTCCGCCGACAACACCCACCAGGTCGGCAAAGACCGTGAGAATCGGCGCCATGATCGCCAGCGCGATCAACCTCGGCATCACCAGAAAACGCGCGGGGTCGATAGACATCACCTCGAGGGCATCGATCTCTTCGGAAACGCGCATCGTGCCGATCTCTGCGGCCATGCCCGACCCCACTCGGGCCGCGAGGATGATACCCGTCCAGATGGGGCCCATTTCGCGCGTCATCGAAGCGGAGACGATCGTGCCGATCTCTTCCTGGATGCCCCAGCGTATCAGCTCGATACCGGTCTGAAGGGCCAGCACCATTCCCGTGAAGAGCGCCACCAGGAAGGTAACGGGGAGGCTGGCGGCCCCGGTTATGTACATTTGCCTCAGAATCTCCCTGCCGCGCGAGGGGAAACTGCCGACGTACGATGCCGAGCGAAGCAATATGATGAGGTCGTGGCCGGCCCCCCGAACACCCGCAAGTATTCCGCCGCCGATTATTGCTACAGGTCCCTTGTCGGCCAATGCAGTTCCCTTCATCTTGCTTCAGTTGGCTTCGACTTCTGCCTCTGGAGTATCCGCGCCGCCGGCGAACGGGATATAAAACAACTTGAACACCGGCGACCCTCCCCGGCTGCCCACGGTGAGCAAGCCGGAAAGGATGGAGAATCTGGTAAGTCTTTCCGGTTCGCGTTCGTACCTGAACAGCGGCCCCAAGACGTTGAACGTCCGGTAGTCCTTGATCTTGTCGTATCGTATCAGTCGCCACACGACCCGCCACGACGTTTCGTCCGTTGCGGGGTTCTTCACGTATTCAAAAATGCGCCAGAACCTTGAATAGTTCCGCTCGAAACCTCGTTCGTCCCAGTAGTAAAGGGGAGAGAACAAGTGAAAATGTTTCGAGCCGTCGACTTTCCTGAAGTAACGGAAGAAAGGCCAGTACATCCGCCGGACGTCTAACACGTTGTTTTGCTTGTCTCGGTAGACCTTGTTCCGGAAAATGTAGAGGATATCCCACTCCGTTTGTTTCATCCTTTCGGTCTCTTTATAGAATTGTCGGTACAGTGGCCAAAGAATGTATTGTGTCGTGCCCTCGTTCTGGAGGAAGTACCCGTAAAAGGGCCAGAACTGCACGCGCAGCAGACCTTTGTCTTTCTGGAACCTCACGAAGGGCCATGGCCCTACCCATCGGTAGTAATCGGTACCGGGTCTTGTCCAGCCGCTGAAAAACGGCCACAGCACCGTCCACTTGCGCAGCCGAAACGAATTGTCCCACCCGAAAAGGGGGAAGATGTAAAACAGGCTCCTGGGGGTCCGTTCTTCCCCGGTGCTTGTCGAGAAGTGGATGATGGGCCATAGCACAGACCACAGTTTCGGCTCGCCTTCGATGTAAAGATACGTGTAAAAGGGTAGAACTCTCGATGACCTGCGATTGCCCCCGTAGGTCCACGCGATCAGCGGAAAGAGAACGTTGTTTGCCGTGTGGCCTTTGAACTTGCTCCGCAAATAGATCGGAAAAAGCACGAAGAATATCTCGTCGCGCGCCAGTCTGTGGCGTACGGTCCCATAGATAGGAAAGAACGCAAAGTATTTGTCTTCGGGGGTTTCGGTGCCCCAGAAGAGCAGCGGAAAGATCATGTTGTCTATGTCTCGCGGATCGTCGGCCCATTTCTTGTTTGTTCGCAGGAAGAAAGGCAGCAGCCATGTCTGGCGCATAAATGAACCCGCTCGGCGGATAAAAAAGGGATAAACAGCGTGTACGGAAGATTGCTCCCGAGCCGGGTTCTTGTCTTTACGGGTCGTCACGATTGGCCAGGCGCCCGCTTCCGAATACTCAGGCGTATCGGTCGAGCCGCCGATGGGCCAGAGTATTTCGGTCGTCTTGCGGTTGCCGAGTTCCTCGTAATAGAACAATGGCCAGGCGTCGACCCGGGTGGGGTGACGGCTGCACGCGCCCGTGGCCCAAGCAACGAGGAGAGTGCCGAGGATACGTATTGCTCGCCGTGCGGATGACAAGTCTGGTACCTTCTTGGTAATGTCCCCAAAGTGGGGGGGGGGCCTACGGTGCACTGCCGTTCCCCCTTCGTATGCAGGGACCGTAGGACCATGGGACAATAGGACAATAGGACCATGGGCAGCGACAAACCCAGCCCAGCGTTGAAACACCGGGCTATATTCAGTCAGTCCCTACGGGATGAAGAAGACGCCCGTGACCGATGAAGGATGCCCGGCTCCGGACTCCGGACTCCGGACTTTGGACCTTGGACTTCTATTCTTGTCATGTGTCATTGGGCATTTGTCATTGAACATTGCCTCTCGGTCCTATGGTCCCATTGTCCCATGGTCCCGCCCGCGGCAGCAAGACGTTCTACTGCGAAAGCGTCCCCACGTTTGGGACGTTACCACCTTCTTGCTGGTGCACCTTGTGGTGAATCCGCCGATGACGGCTCCCGGCGGAGCGCCCTCACACTTCGGCCGGCGTCTCGTCATCGGCGATCTTGAATACGCAAAACTCGCCGCACATCGAGCACACGCCTTCGTCGTGAGATTTTCCTGTCTCTCGATAGTGACGCGCCATTGTCGGATCGAGACACTGAGAAAGCTGGGCTTCCCACTCGCGGTTTTTTCTCAGTGTCGAGAAGGCCCTGTCTCGCTCGCGCGTCCCCGCCACTCCCTTGGCAATGTCGCCCGCGTGAGCAGCGATGCGGGCAGCTATCACGCCGAGGCGGACGTGTTCTTCGTCAGGTAGGCTGAGGTGCTCCGTGGGGGTTACGTAGCAGAGGAAGTCGGCCCCCGCCGCGGCGGCTATCGCACCGCCTATGGCAGCCGCGATATGATCGTGGCCCAGGGCTATGTCCGTTACCAGCGGACCGAGCACGTAGAAGGGTGCTCCCTTGCACATTTCTTTTTGAAGCTTTACATGTGACGTTATCTGATCCAGTGGCACGTGGCCGGGCCCCTCGATCATGACCTGCACTCCGGCGTCGCGCGCGCGGTCCGCGAGGTCTGCCAGCACCATCAGTTCGTGCACCTGTGCCGGATCCATCGCGTCGGCGAGGCAGCCCGGGCGCAGACCGTCGCCCAAACTGAGCGCCACGTCGTATTCCAAGGCTATGTCGACTATGTGATTGAAATTCTCATAGAGGGGGTTTTCTTTGCCGTTGACCGCTACCCAGGTCGCGAGGAATCGGCCGCCGCGACTCACAATATCCGTCACACGCCTCCCGTGAGCAAGCGTGTTGAGCACGTCGCGGGTTACGCCGCAATGCAGCGTCAGAAAATCGATCCCGATGCGAGCATGCTTTTCGATTGCGGCCAGCATCGACTGAGCCGTCATTCCGCGGATCGAGCCGGTGGTCCGTGCCGCCTGCACGGCTGCATCGTAAATCGGCACCGAGCCTACCGGCAGGCGGGTGCTCTCGAGAATCGCGCTGCGTATTTCTTCCAGGTCGCCGCCGGTGCTGAGGTCCATAACGGTATCGGCTCCAGCTTCCTCGGCGGCTTTCAGCTTCTTGATTTCCTTTTCGAGCCCCGGATAGTCCATCGACGCACCGATGTTGGCATTTACCTTGGTCCTCAGGCCGCGCCCAATGCCTACGGATTCGACCTCTTGCCTGATGCGGTTGCGCGTGATGACCACCGATCCGTCGGCGATCCTTCGACCTATCTCTTCGGGGCTGGTGTGCTCCTGCTGAGCTACGTCCTGCATTTCAGCCGTTATCTTGCCCTGCCGGGCAAGTGACAGTTGTGTCTCGGGCACTGCCTTATGTCCTTTGCTTCACCACTTCACGGTTGGGCGTGGAGCATTCTTCGACTTCTCTTTCATGGCTTTCTTCACTTTTCTCAACAAATCGTCGAGGTCGTCGTCCTTGGTCAAAAGCTCCCTTATTTCCTCGGGCTTCAGCTTTTTCAGGATGTCTTCAGGCATTTCGACATCAGGGCGGGGCCTCTTCTCGGTGGGTGTGGCTCGGGGGCGTTCTCTCCGGGGTTCTGCCGGTCTTTCTTCGGGGACGGGTCCGGCCGCATCCGCCGGTTCTCCCTCAATCGGTTCCATCACGATGAACTGAAAGCCGTCTATTTCTCGCACGGGGAGGGTCACGGGCTCGTCCCTTGAGTAATCCTTCCTCTGCACGATCTCCTCGATGTTTTCGCGGTCGATAAGCTCCTCGCCTTCTTCGGTGAGGATTATCACTTTCTTTTCGGCTATGAGGATCACGGTGCCGTTCACTTCGGTCCCGTCTTTCAGGAGGATCGTGTCTGAGTCCATAAGAAGCATGACGTAAGATTCTTCTGCACCCTCGCCGCGGCCCTCTGCCGGGTCTTGCGGCGCCTCAGCACCAGGAAAGTCCATCATCAGGTCCTGTATGTTTTGTGCGGTGCACGGCACGAGCGCCGCCATTGCCATGAAGGCAGCGGCCAGCGTTGCTATTCCTCTCATTTTCCACCTCTCTTCGCCGCTTGACGATCGTCTGGCAAACGTCGTTGTTTTCGGCTGTTCTTCGGCATTCTAACGGCGGCCCTGTACAACCGGTCCACTTCCGTGCGCGTCAGCCTTCGATACTGCCCGGGCTTGAGCCTGGGGTCGGTAAGGCCGGCGATGGCGATCCTTTTCAGGGACCTCACACGGTGATCGATTCTCGCAAACATTCTTCGGACCTGGCGGTTCAGGCCCTGGCGGAGTTCGACGTTGATGATCGTTTCCTTGTTGCTGCTGTAGAGCACCGTCACCTTCGAGGTCCGGGCCTTGCCTTCGGCCAGAAACACGCCTTTCTGCAGTGCGGCGAGGTCCTCGGCGTTGAGACGGCCATCTACTTTCACCCGGTAGGTCTTGGGCACCTCGTGCCTCGGATGCGTGAGCAGGTTGATCAGCTCTCCATCATTCGTGAGAATTATCAGGCCTTCAGAATCCTTGTCGAGCCTGCCGACGGTCCTAATGTTTTGCTCCACCCCCGCAAGAAGATCAATCGCCCTCCGGCCGGCGTCTTCTTCTGCAAGAGTGCAAACGTACTCCCCGGGCTTGTTGAGAAGATAGTATACCTTCTTCTCACATCGGATCGGAGCCCCGTCGAAAGCGATCTCGTGCCGGGTCACATCGACCTTTGTGCCCATCTCGGTAACGATGTCGCCATCGACCGACACTCGCCCCTGAGCGATGAGCTTTTCGCATTGCCGCCGAGACCCTATCCCGGCTTCGGCGAGTATCTTCTGTAGGCGTTCTGCCTTGGCGTGTACGCCCTCGCCTCGGGCCGGACGGTCGCGCGTGCGTGCCTTAGCTGGATCAGACAAAGCCTGAAGAAACTCCTATATTTACAGACGCTGGATCTCATCGATATTATTATCGGCAAATTGCGGGGGCGGCGAAATCGTATACCCCCGAGCCCGGCCCATTCGTGATGAAGTTTACACTAAACCACCTTTGGAATCAAGTACATTCGTTGGGCCAAAAATGCCGGCACACAGAAGTGTGCGGATAGTGCCCGGGGATGATGGAGCGGTCCGCGGGCGGAGCGCCCGGCAGTGCCGCAGCTCAATAAACGCAGCCGCCCCGGTTCTGCCCGGGGCGGCTCTTGGGATTGTCGGATCGAGGACATGTGAGTCCTCGCGACGAAATGGTGCATTCCTCCGGTCCGCGGCGGCGTCAGGGCGCCGTGATCGTCCACAAAGCATCCTCGCCCGTCCAGAGGTCCCAGAACTGAACACTTTTCCCGACTATCACGTTCGATATCTCAAGTTGCGCCGTGTTCGGGATCCGGCTCCCCATGTTGTCGGCGTGGACAACGAGGCTGTTCTCTCCGCTCTTAAGCGTCACTGGCACGGTAGTGCCGGGTGGTCCGACCAACGTGTGGTTGGTCAAGATATACTCACCATTGACGATCAGATCGATTATGTCGCCATCAATAATCCGGTTGTCGGTAACTGTCAGATCGACCTCGTTTGAGTCAACCGTGACGTCTGTAGACCCTCCGCCACCACCACGCCAGCAGCCGCCACAGCCGAAAGTAATGGCAGCGGCGGCCCCCACAACGACTGCCGCAATGGCGATTGCGCGAGTGGTCGCGTCGCTGTGTACGATCTCATCCGCCAGTCCGGGAGGCAGCGGCGGTTGCGAGGCAACCTCCCCCCGGATCGGCGCGCCCATCACACCGGCCGGGGTGGATTGCTCGGCAATCTGCCGATTGCCTATCGTCAACTCAGCGCCGACGGCGCCACCGGATATCCCTAGAAGAATTGCTATGATAAGGCCGCCCATAGTCGAACCTTCGGGAAGACCGCCGAGGTTCCACACGGTATACGCCTGAATGGCGACCGGCGTCGATTTGAATCCTATGGCGAGCAAAGCTTTGCTGAGGCAGAAATCGGCGCTCGCCTGGCTTGTGGTCAACGCAAAGCACAAAACGCTCACGAGAACGATGCGAGCCACCTGCACGCTCACCCTGGCCAGCCGTCTCGAATTGGGCTTGGGCCTGAATCCTGCCACGAACAAGAGCCCGCAAACAGCAATCCCCAGCACCGAAACAACGGCTACCGGCAGGACCGATCCGCCCGGCGAGCCGGGGCCGCTGCCCTTCAGCAGCGATCCGGCGGCAGCTTCCGCTTCTTCGGCGGGCGCGCCCACGGGCTCGGGAGTGATGGGGGCCTGCGATTTCAGTGTAAAGGTGGTCTCGCTCAGATTGACCTGGCCGTCCCTACCCTTGGCTCCGATGCTCAAGTTCTGGGTGTACTCCACAATGCGGCGCTGTTCATAAGCGATGATCAGGTAACCGTTGCCCGCGACCTCGATCAGTCTGATATCGCCGTCCTCCGACTCCTTGCGGCCCGTCGTGCGCACAAGGAGCACTACCAGCTTTTGTCCGTTGACTTCCTTATGCTGCTGGACGCGCACGAGCGTTTGCACGGCAATGCCTTCAGGGAGGATTTCCGGATTCTTCAACACGTAGCTCTCCCGCCAGCCTTTGCCTACTTCGAGCCTCTGTGCGCCGAATACCTTTCGGAGGAGATGACCCTGGTAGATCGGGACGAGCGTTTCGTTGACTTCCAAGTCCGTGGGAAAGCCTAAAGTGTCGGTCTCGAACATGTAGCTCTCAGCCGAGATCTTCTTGGTAGGGCCGTCGGTACTTGTTACGGTGCCCGGCCCAACCGTGGTCTGCACGCGGAAACCTTTATCCGTCTGTTCTACGACCTCAGTGACCACCTCGAATGCCGAGGAGACGTTCTGCACCTTTCCGGCCATAGTCTTCTGTGTGTCAATCATGCACTGGTATAAGCGCCTATCCCCAACACCGGGCGTGAGGTTCAGGAGAATATGCTTGCCGAGAGGCGTGACCTCCTCAATTGCCGCAACGGGCTTGGCGGGCTCGGCTTCTTCTCCGCAAACAGGAACGGCATACATTGTGACCAGCAACAGGGCCACCATCAAAAGCGGGCTCATCCGTGTACTGAAACGGCACTTCTGCATCGTTCTTGCCATTTGGCACCTCCGTATAACTGAAGAACTGTGTTGATGGGGAGAGGTCATTCCGCCATCCCCTGCAAATCGGGGGGATGTCTCCCCAGCGTTCGGTGCAGCCGCCCGCAAAGCCGGCGGGCCTCGCCGGCCTGCGGCGATCGGCAGTACTGCCCCCTGCAGGGAAGACTGCCGGGATTGTCTTGTGAGCATAAAGGTGTTTCCATCGAGCCGCCTCTATGTTCCAGACGATGTCTCAAAAGCCCTGGACCAAGCTCTACGAGGTCTTAGTTGTGCAAAGAAGTGCCTGAACCGGTTATCTTGCGACCTTCCGCCGAGCGAGTCCAGGCTTTCCACCGGCGGAAGATCACGTTTTCCCCTTTCTTAGCAGAGGGGATAATACCATATCGGGCCCGCCCTGTCAAGTAAAACCATGACAATATTTCGAGGTTTTTTCGGCGACTGCCCCGTCGGGCGCGTGAATTCTTTGCTGCGTGGCCGAGCAAACAGCGATAAGCTACCACCCAGCGTTCAAACGCTGGGCTGCGCGCCGCGGACCGAAGAAAAGGCAGAACGATGAATGAAGACCCCGGACCGACGACTGATGACTGAGCGACTGAACGACTGAGCGACTGAAGAAGAGCCGGCACAGACCACTGGCCTTCGCGCCTGCCAACGGCCGTAGGTCGGCTTCGCTTCTGGCATAATGGCGGAATCAAGGTCTGCCATTGTGGCAGAAAAAGCCCCGCCCCCATGGTTTCGCATACGAGCGTAACTCCTGTAAGGTCAAACAGTTAGGAATGACGACGGAAAACGCCTCAGCCTTGGCACACTATTTGCATTGGTACAGTGTGAGAAGTAAAAGGCTCCGCGCGAGCCAAGGATGGTTTATAAATACAGGAGACCGCAGCAGAATACACGGATAACAGGTGATCGCCGGGGCGGGCCGTACGCCACTGCCCGGCAGTTCTCCACAGGAGGTTACGAATGGGCAAGAAAATAATCGGAATTGACCTCGGAACAACTTACTCGGTGGTTTCGGTCATGGAAGGCGACCAACCGGTGGTCATTCCAAATGTGGACGGTAATCGCCTCACGGCATCGGTTGTAGCTTTCACTGACAGCGGCGACCGGCTCGTCGGCCAGCCCGCGAAAAGGCAGGCCGTGACCAACCCGACGAACACGATCTACTCGATCAAGCGTTTCATGGGACGCCGCCACAGCGAGGTCTCCGAAGAAGAAAAGATCGTCAGTTACCAGATCACCGGCGGGCCCGAAGAGCTGGTGAAGGTCAAGGTAAGGGACAAGGAATACACGCCGCCCGAGATATCGGCGATGATCTTGCAGAACCTCCGCACCGCGGCCGAGGAGTACTTAGGCGAGAAGATCGAGAAGGCCGTCATCACCGTGCCTGCTTACTTCAACGATTCGCAGCGCCAGGCCACCCGCGACGCCGGTCGCATCGCCGGGCTCGAGGTCGAAAGAATAATCAACGAGCCTACCGCCGCCTCGTTGGCCTACGGCCTCGAAAAGAAAAAGAACGAGCGGATCGCCGTCTTTGACCTCGGCGGCGGAACCTTCGATATCTCCATACTCGACGTTGGCGAGGGCGTCTTTGAGGTCAAGGCCACCAGCGGCGACACCCATCTCGGAGGCGACGATTTCGACCAGGCCATGGTCAATTACATCGCCGACGAGTTCAAGAAGGAGCAGGGCATCGACCTTCGCCAAGACGAGATGGCCCTGCAACGCCTGCGCGAAGCCGCCGAGAAAGCCAAGTGCGAGCTTTCGACCAAGGCCCAGACGGACGTTAACCTCCCCTTCATCACGGCCGATGCCGCCGGCCCGAAGCACCTGCAGATGAACATCACGCGGGCCAAGTTTGAGCAGCTTGTCGACAAACTCATCGAGCGCTGCCGCCAGCCCGTGAAAACGTGCCTGCAGGACGCCAAGCTCGAGCCGTCGGACATCGACGAGGTGGTGCTGGTGGGCGGCTCCACACGTATCCCCAAGGTGCAGGACCTTGTCCGCGAACTCTTCGGCAAGGACCCTCACAAGGGCGTGAATCCCGACGAGGTCGTGGCGATCGGCGCGGCGATCCAAGCCGGAGTGCTTTCCGGGGAGGTCGGAGAAGTGCTGCTGCTCGACGTTACGCCGCTCTCGCTCGGCATCGAGACGCTCGGCGGCGTGATGACCAAGCTCATCGAGCGCAACACCACCATCCCCAGCAGCAAGAAAGAAATATTCTCGACGGCCTCCGACAGCCAGACGACGGTCGACGTTCACGTGCTCCAGGGCGAGCGCGAGATGGCCAACGACAACCGCACGCTCGGCCGGTTCCAGTTGACGGGCATCCCGACGGCGATGCGGGGCGTGCCGCAGATCGAAGTAAGTTTCGATATCGACGCCAACGGCATCCTCAATGTCAACGCCAAGGACCTGGCGACAAACAAAGAGCAGTCGATTGAGATCAAGGCGTCGTCGGGCCTCAGCGACGAAGAGATCAAGAAGATGACCCAGCAGGCGGAGGAGCACGCGGAAGAAGACAAGAAAAGGCGCGAGCTCGTCGACATCCGCAACCAGGCGGACCAGCTCATCTACGGCGTAGAAAAAACGCTGAAGGAGCACGGCGACAAGATAAGCGAGGACGATAAGACGAACATCGAAAAGGCGATGGCAGATCTTCGCGAAGCTTCGGAGGGCGACGACATCGACGCAATCAAGGCGAAGATTGAGGTCCTCACACAAGCCTCGCACAAGCTCGCCCAACAGATGTACGAGGAGGCCGCCAAAGAAGCCGGCCCTCCCCCGGAAGCCGAAGCCGGAGCGGAAGGCGGCGAAGAGCCCAAGGAAGAAGAGAAAGGCGAAGAGGACGAAGAAGTCATCGATGCCGACTTTGAAGTGAAAGAGTAAAAGGGACTTCTCCGCACGGGCACGAAGAACACGCAGAGAGGACAACATTGAGCGCGCTGTAAGAAAACGAAATAGGCAGCTCACGTACGATTCCGCTTCGTGAACTTCGCGCCTTTGCGGCGAGGAAACCATTCATCCGGTGAGGGATCGCACATGAGATTTGATAAATTCACCATAAAGGCGCAGGAAGCAGCCCAGGCCGCCCAGAGCCTGGCCGAGAGCCGCGGACATCCGCAGGTGGAGCCCCTCCACCTCTTCCACGCCCTCCTCACACAGGCCGAAGGCGTTGTGCCTCCCCTTCTCCAGAAAATCGGCCTCGACCAAAACGCGATCCTTCAACAGCTCAACGCCGAACTCGATAAACTGCCCGAGTCGAAGGGAGCCGAGATTTCCGCCTCGGCCGGGCTGCGCTCGGTTCTCAACCGCGCCTGGGACGAAGCCACCGGGATGCAGGACGAATACGTGAGCACCGAGCACCTGCTCATGGCCTTACTCGGCGAGAAGGGAGATCCCGCGGCAGAAATCCTGAAGCAAGCCGGCCTCACGAAAAAGGTGCTGATGAGCGCGCTCAAGGAGATCAGGGGCGGGCAGCGCGTGACCGATCAGACGCCCGAGAACAAATACCAGGCCCTCGAACGTTTCACCCGCGACCTGGTCGAGCTGGCCCGTCGTGGAAAACTCGATCCCGTCATCGGCCGCGACGACGAAATCCGGCGAGTGATCCAGGTCCTCAGCCGCCGCACGAAAAACAATCCCGTGCTCATCGGCGAAGCCGGCACAGGCAAGACCGCAATCGTCGAAGGCCTTGCCCAGCGGATCGTGGCGGGCGACATCCCCGACTCGCTCCGCGACAAGCGGGTGCTCGCCCTCGACATGGGTTCCCTGATCGCCGGATCGAAATTTCGCGGGGAATTCGAGGACCGCCTCAAGGCCGTGCTCAAAGAGGTCGCCGACGCCGAAGGCGCCATCATACTCTTCGTAGACGAACTCCACACGGTCGTCGGAGCCGGCAAAGCGGAGGGGGCCATGGATGCCTCCAATCTCCTCAAGCCGGCGCTGGCCCGCGGCGAGCTCCACTGCGTGGGCGCCACCACGCTCGACGAATACCGCGAGTACATCGAAAAAGACGCCGCCCTCGAGCGGCGGTTCCAGCCGATTTACGTTGGCGAACCCTCCGTGGAAGACACCGTCGCGATCCTCCGCGGCCTCAAGGAGCGCTACGAAGTTCACCATGGCGTGCGAATACAAGACTCCGCCCTCGTGGCCGCGGCCACGCTATCGCACCGGTACATCACCGGCCGGTTCCTGCCCGACAAGGCTATCGATCTCATCGACGAGGCGGCGTCGAAGCTGCGAATAGAAATCGACAGCGTGCCGACCGAACTCGACGAGGTCCGCCGGCGCATCATGCAGCTCGAAATCGAGCGCGAAGCACTCAAGAAGGAAAAGGACGAAGCGTCGAAGAAGCGGATGGAGAAGATCGCCAACCAGATCGCCGAGCTGCAGGAGCAGAACTCCGCCCTCACCGCGCACTGGGAAAACGAGAAGAAGATCATCCACGAGATTCAGGAAATAAAGACGCGTATCGACCAGGCGAAAGTGGGCGCAGAACGCGCTCAGCGCGAAGGCAACCTCGAAGAGGCCGCGCGATTGCAATACGGCGTGATCCGCGACGCTCAGAGCGAACTGGAAGAGAAAAACAAACAGCTCACCGAACTCCAGAAGCAGCGCGCGATGCTCAAGGAAGAGGTAACCGAGGAAGACGTGGCCGAGGTCGTCTCGAAGTGGACGGGTATCCCCATGTCGCGCATGCTCGAAGGAGAGCGCGAGAAGCTACTGATGATGGAAGACCGCATCAAGCAGCGGATCATCGGGCAGGACGATGCCGTGCGGGCGGTTTCGGACGCCGTCCGGCGGGCGCGTGCCGGCCTGCAAGATCCGCGGCGGCCGCTGGGGTCGTTCATCTTCCTGGGCCCGACGGGCGTAGGTAAAACAGAGCTGTGCAGGGCCCTCGCCGAGGATTTGTTTGACGACGAAGACGCGATGGTGCGGCTCGACATGTCCGAATTCATGGAAAAGCACACCGTGTCGCGGCTGATCGGCGCCCCGCCGGGCTACATAGGCTACGAGGAAGGCGGACGGCTCACCGAGGCCATCCGCAGGCGTCCATACTCCGTGATACTGCTCGACGAGATCGAGAAGGCACACCCAGAGGTCTTCAATATCCTCCTGCAGGTGCTAGACGACGGACGGCTAACCGACGGACACGGCCGGACGGTAGACTTCCGCAACACCGTCGTCATCATGACATCCAACATCGGAAGCGAGTTCATCCAGGAGCTTATCGGCAAGCAGCACGAGGCCGAGATGCGCGACCGTGTGATGCAGGTCCTCAAAGCCAGCTTCCGGCCGGAGTTTCTCAACCGCGTCGACGAGCTGATCATCTTCCACAGCCTCGGCAGGGAAGAGATCAAGCGGATAGTTGAGCTGCAGCTCAAGTACGTCAACAAGCTCCTCGCCGAGCGACGCCTGCACCTGGAGTTGACCGACGCGGCCGAATCGGCCATCGCCGAGGAAGGCTACGACCCGGCGTACGGTGCCCGACCGCTGAAGCGTGTCATACAGAACCGCCTCCTGACCCCCCTATCCAGACAGATTCTCGAAGGTGCCTTCAAGGAGGGTGACGAGATCCTCGTCGACTCCGCCGATGGCGAGTACACCTTCAGCCACGCCCCCAGCGAACGGGAGGTGGCGGCGGTGAGTTGAGGAGTGTGAGCGGCGAGCAAAGGAGAAGGGAACGTCTTTTCCGTGCCCAATTTGCCGCGGGAATAAGGGTTGACATCTCTCCAAACGGCGTTATAATATGCCTTGACGAGCACACAATGCGACAAGGCGGCAACGGAACCCGGTGAGGGGATATAAGCTGCCCTTGCGAAAACGGACGGACAATAACAGCCTCCACAGCGATGTTGGTAAGGTGTGGACACGCCTCACCCACGCGCGGGAGCCCAAGCGTTAGACGGCACACTACATGAGCATCCGACGATACATGACTCGCTAATGAGCAAGCCTGCGAACAAGTCACAAGGACACCTGTTTTCTCAATGGCAAGGCCACCGGCGAGAACCTGTGGTTGGCGACCGGTACACCCGCGATCAGGTATCAATTCACTTTGACCATGCCGAGAAACTATATGCGGATTGGCGCACTCCGACTTGCATTCTCTCTGATGGCCCGTATGGCGTGAGTGGTTTCCCGGGCGACAACCACACGCCAGAATCGCTCGCCGAGTGGTACGAACCGCACATCAAGGTGTGGAGCGAACGGAGCACTCCAGAAACAACCCTGTGGTTTTGGAACACCGAAGTAGGCTGGGCGACGGTACATCCGGTGTTGCTCGCACACGGCTGGGAGTACCGCTGCTGTAACATTTGGGACAAGGGGCTGGGGCACATTGCCGGCAACGCCAACACGAAAACCCTGCGAAAGTTCCCTGTAGTTACCGAGGTCTGCGTGCACTACGTCAAGGCGGCGAGGTTTCAAGTCGGCGGGCGGCCCCTGACCATGCAAGAATGGCTTCGACACGAATGGAAACGCACGGGTCTGCCGCTACGATTGGCCAACGAAGCGTGCCAAGTGCTCAACGCGGCGACGAGAAAATACCTAACGGCTGACCATCTTTGGTATTACCCGCCCGTGGACGCCTTCGTGAAACTGGCCAAGTACGCCAACGAACACGGCGACCCGAAGGGCCGCCCTTATTTCAGCATGGACAGGAAGCGTCGGATTTCCGGCCGTCAATGGGCCAAGCTGCGAGCCAAGTTTCGCTGTGACGTGGGCATTGCGAATGTTTGGCGTCAACCGCAAGTCAGCGGATCGGAACGGATTCAGGGAACGCGAGAGAGTATGAAGTATAGATTCAGTAGCCTGCACGGAAGCCAGAAGCCCCTGAAGCTCATTGAACTGACCATTCGGGCTTCGACGGACAAAGGCGATGTAGTGTGGGAGCCTTTTGGTGGTCTCTGTCCAGGGGCAGTCGTGTCCTATCATTTGGGCCTTCGATACTTCAGTGCGGAGATCATTCCCGAATTCTACGCCGCCGCAGTAGAAAGGCTAGCAACCTCATGACAAAGAAAAATAAGCCTGCCGCTCCAACCGCACCAACGAAAGAATTGCCCGGCAACGACTGGGAGCATTATCGGCTGTACAAAGAAGTACGCGAGGCCATCGCGAGCCTGCCGATCTACTTCCGCACGGAAACTCATATTTCCGGCATCATGGCGACGGATCTGCACACGTTGAATACCGTGCTCGGCGCGACGATTGAAGAGCAGGTAGTACGCACCTTAAATCTGATACGCAACGCCTGGGACCCCGACGAGAAGTATACACTTTACAGTTTCGTCAGACAACCACAGACTTTTCCCGATGTCCTTTTGCGCAAGACATCAAGTAGCGAGATTCTCTTGGGTATCGAATTAAAAGGCTGGTACTTGCTGGCCAAAGAAGCTGAACCCAGCTTGAGATTTCAAAACACCGCCGCCGCGTGCGATAAGCAGGATTTGATCGCCGTGGTTCCGTGGGTCTTAGGAAACGTTATCAGCGGATCTCCGATTCTCTTCGAGCCATTTGTTGAATCGGCAAAATACGCAGCGGAATACCGCAACCATCATTGGCAATATATCCGCAAAACTAAACACGACACGAGCATTGAGATTCCGCAAGGGGTTAGTCCGTACCCAGCAAAGTCCGATCAGATTCTTGACAAACCCAGCTCCGACGGCGGCGGGAACTTCGGTCGATTGGCCCGAACAGGAATGATGGGCGCGTACATGGAGAAACTTGACGGTGTCCAATTGTGCGGCATCAAGACCGTGTATTGGCGGCAGTTCCTGAAGGCGTTTCAAGAGAGTACGACCGATGCCGAAGCTCGTACCGCCTTGAAGCGATTGAAGCAACGAGTCCAACAAGCAACTGACCTCCCTTCGCCGAAGGCCCAATCGGCGCTCGTAATAATCGCAGAACTGGAACGCCTACTTGGCTTCACCCAATAAGCTACAAACACCGTCCAACAAGCCGCTACCCAGCAATGAATTGCCGGGCTATATTCAGTTGCCCCTACGGGAAACCAAGAGAAGGACGGACGCGTTCTTTTCTTCAGTCCCTCGGGGAGGAATGAATATAGCCCACCGTTTCAACGCTGGGAAAACGGGCTATTCCTTCGGGGCGGGTCTTGCGAGGTAGGCTTTCAACATCCTCACCCATGTCTGAAAACTTTCCTCGGTCAATGTTTTTGCCGAGCCGTTGACGAAGCCAACACAACGGGCCCCGCCGTGGCGTGGCACCTTGTCCCACACCAAGATCATGTTTGCGGGCAGGCTATCGACCAGGATCTGCCTGTCGGTGAGATCGAACGCACTCTCATAACTGTTGTGCTTCTGCTCCTTTGCGCCTTTGTCCGCAGGACAAGTCAGAACATGATCGGCGATGAAGTCTTCCTGGACCAATTGCCGCAAGGTCCGCGGATAGAACTGGTTTCCACCCTTAGCGACAACGTATTGGTCGCAGGCTCCGACAATCCGCGCGAGCTGCGTTTGACATGCAGAAGCGGCCCCGATGGGAATGAGGGTCAGGGACGAGGTATCGGGGGCCACCGAGAGTATCTCCACGCCGACCAGCTTGCCTTCGCGGGTCGAGACAACGAATGTGGCATTCTCTTTGGCGTCGAGCGACCGGGCTCCGCCGGTCGGGTTGGCTTCGATGTGCGTCTTGAGTTGTGCCACGATCTGGCGCATCGTCATTTGCCCCAGGCGGCCCGCAAAGCCGCCGGCGCGTGCGGCCACGGCCCGGGGCAATTCCAAAGGGGCCATTCCGACGCCGCTGACGCTCACGATCTTGCCTTCTTTGGTGAAGTAGATGTGGCCCTGTCGGGCGCGGGTAAAGATCTTTCCCGGATCAAAGTCGTCCGCCTCCGCCGCCTTGCCCGGGCTCAAGTAAACGTTGTCGAAGATCGAGAGGTCCAGAGCCGATATCAATCTGGTCTCTTCCAGGTGGTGATCGTAGACCGGCAGGAGCTGCCTGTACGTTGCACCGAGCACAACCGGGGCGTCGAGATTCTCTTCTTCCATAGAAGCGAGAGCAATATGCGCATGCATCTTGGGCGGTTCGGGCGGCGCAGGAGTTTCCGGGTCTTGCTCGGGTGTCTTTTGATCGGGGGCCTGTGCGACCGGGGGCGGCTGCATTTTCTCGGCAAGCGCTCCAAGCTTTTCTATGAGCCGGCGCCTTATCTTGAGGCTGACGGCCGCGCTCTTGCCTTCCGATTCGACAGTGACCGACTCCATGAGCTCTCTGACGAGCCTGCCTGCCTCGGCGTCGTCCGCGGTGAACATTGCTGCCATGGGCTTGAGCTGATCGAGACTGCTCTTCAGTTGATCGGTGAGTTCCGTTGCCCTCTTCTCGTCTTCACAGGCGAGTTCCACGCCGAGGGAGAAGGTGTCGTATTGGGTCTTCCCGTAGACAACAATGCTTTTGAGGCCGGACAGGTCGGGCCCCGGCATCGGGCCTTGCCCCTCCGGCCCGCCGGGAAGTTTGGCGACGCCCGCGTCGGTCGTGAACCAGAACGTCTTATTGGCGAAACGCCCGGCATTGGCGAGAAGGGGGGAATCCTCTTCTAGTGGCCTGGCCCTGCCGGTCAGGACATCGATGATTCTCTTGACGCTCGCCATGTTGCCGACGGCGATTATCCTGCCGCTGATGATCGCGAGTTGGCACGTGCCGCTGAGCTCGACGAAATCGTATCCCTTGTAGCGGCTCTCCCTTGCCCGGTAGTTCTTCGCTGTCTTGAGGATAGCCTTCTTGTCGAACCGGCCCGTCACGATTGCGGCGCCGTCACCCTTGTCGTCGGTCAGCACTATCACGGCAACGTCGAGGTCTTTCTTCGGATCGAGATGTGCCGATTTCAACAGGTCGCCCAGGTCAAACGCCTCCGGGTCATAGTCTGCGGAAGCAGCCCGGTCTTCTTTCGAAGCCTCGATGATCACGTCGGCCAGGCCGAATCTGGCCGCTTCTCTAAGGCTCACGCAACCCACGCCCCTGGCACCGGCCGGCACGGCCTTGAAGGGGTCATCGACCACGGAATCGAGCGCCGCGGGTCCTCCGCGCGACATGAGCACAATGGCGAGTACCAGGGCTACGAGCGCAACACCTCCGCCGCAGATGAGCGCCGTCTGCCAGCGGCTTGTCTTGGCGCCTTTTCTGTAGCCCTTTGGCACCCGGCTCTTCGATCTTGGGCGGCGCGCGGCGGGACGGCGCCCGCCGGCTCGGGTTCTCGGGGCCCGGCGTTTGCTTGGGGCGGCTTCTTCCTTGGCGGCTTGCTGCGAGGGTTGCTCGTCGGCCGGCGGGATCATTATTGTTGCCCCGCACGAACACTTCGCCCTCTTGCCCGCGTAGTCGTCGGGTACGTTGGCTATCTTGCCGCATTGTTCGCACGTGATCCTGATTGCCATGAGCATTTCCCTTTCCGCAACGCGACCTCGCTTGCGCTGGGGCCGAGTGGTCTCCCCAACCGCTTAAAGCAAGCTTTGTCTACGGATTATAGCTTTTACGGGCGTGTTTGTCAAACAATAAGCCCACGAAGAAGATAGGATTGGTCTCCCCTTCTTTTCTCTCTTGTTCTATGTACCTTTGCCGCGGGCTCCCGCTATTTGCCTTTCCAAGATGCCAGGTGTGTTTTGAGGGTCTTGAGATGTTTTTGAAACTCGGCCTCCGCCAGCACCTCGACGTGCCCGTCTTTGAAAGCCACGCAGCGCTTACCGCCGTGGCGGGGCTCGTTGTCCCAAACCATTATCATACCGGGGAGCAGCCCCGCGGCCGTCAGGCGCTTGTTTGTCAGTTCGAACGCGCTTTCATAAGTGATGCGACCGAGCATGTTATCCGGCCAGTCTGCCGGACAACCGAGGTACGATAGCCGGACGATCCCCTTCGTCGCCAAGTCGTGCAACGCGGCCGGAAAAAACTGGCCGTCGTCAATGACATGATAGTCGCAGCCCGTTGCAACCTTCTTGAGGTGGACTGTGCATTGAAGCGTCAGCTCTTTCTGTCGGCTTTGTTTCCGCCGATCCTTCTGGAGGGTTTTGATCAGCGCAAGGTTGATCCTCAACCCCGCGGTGAGCTTTTGGTCTTTCGATTCGATCTTCGTCGACGCCACAATGTCCTTGATGAGTTTGGCCGATTCAGTATCGGTTTCCTTCGCCCTCAGGATCTTGGCGGAAGACTTATCCACGCGATTACGGATGCGGTCGCGCAGCTTGTCGGCGATCTCGGCTTCCACGCAGCCGACGACCATCGTCAGATCGACCGCCCCGGCCGTCATCTTGCCGGCTACCGTCAGCGTTCGAAGCATCGAGAGATCCGGGCCGGGCATGAGCTTGGTGAGCCGCTCGGGCATATTCCCTTCGCCGTCGATGCCGCTCTTCAGCAAGGTAGTGAACCAGAACGCGCTGTCGGAAAAACCCTTCACTCGGCCCAGCGCCCGCGAGCCCGCCGGCATTGGCTTCGCATCGCCCTTCAGTATGTCTAGTATCTTCTTGACAGTCTTTTCGTGACCACAGACCAGCACATGGCGGTTGATAGCGCCATAGAGCCGTCCCTTTGCGTCGCGCAGCAGCTTGTACTTCTTGTACATGATCTCGGCGGCTTTGAGGTTCTTCTCGATCGACTCCCGGATCTTGTCCTCATCAAACGTGCCGATCACCGTCACGGCGGTTTCGGCCTGGGAATCGCCTCTCACGAAGATGGCGGTGTCGAGGACGGCTTTCGCGTCGGCTCTCGCCAGTTTCATCGCAGCGCCGACTTCGATCACCTCTCTACTTCCCTTGGCAATTTCGAAGGCCTTTTCGAGCAGGCCGAACTCCGCGAGTTGTTTGAGGTCCACGAGGCCAACGGCTTTGGCATTGGCGGGCACTGTCTCCAGCGGAACAGGCGGCTTTGCACCGCAGCCCACGGCCAGCAGCGTCACGGCCATCAACCCACAAATACAGCCAGGCTTGATCCGGTTCGGCTTATTCATAATTGCTCCGATCTTTCTGCGACATCAACGCGAACGCGCAAGGGGCGCGGCCACGCGCCTCGTTGCTCTTCATGCTACGGAAACCGATGAGGATTTCAAGCAGTTTCGGGCGTGGGCGGACATTGCAAGTGCGTACGTAAATCGTTGTAAAACCCATCGCGGCCCAGGCGCGAGCGCTATTCGGGGCGATCAGCTTTTCTGAATTGCAGGATCAGCTCCTCGAACACCGCATCGAACTGCGGGGCGATTGTCCGCCACGAAAAGCGTTCCATTTCGGGGCGCAGGCTCACTGAGCGGGCGGCGGCGGTGTGGTCAATGAGGTGCGCCAGGCGGTTCTTCAGGTCGCGCCGGCCCGAGTAAAGATGCCGGCGGTGAAGCTCGGGCGGGATTATTTCGGGATACGACAAGCGGCTGGGCAGAAGCGGAAAGCATCCGCACGCGACGGCTTCGACAACGGCGATGCCGAAGAACTCGTGACGCGCGGCAGAGACAACAACATCGGCGCGCTTGAGCGCATCGAGGTACGCACGGCGGTCGGGCATATGTCCGAAGTGGAGTATGCGGTCCGCAAGGCGCTCGCGGGCGGCGTCGAAGACAGGCGGATGCTCGCGGAAGCTTTCACCGGCGACGATAAGGCGAAAGTCCGCTCCGGCGTCTGCCAGCTCAAAGAGCACCTCGAAGAATGTATCGGGGTCCTTGTCGTGTTCCCACCTGTGATTCCAGAGGATCACCAAGGGCCCGCTGCGGTCGGGAGGCGCGATGGCGTCGCACTCGGCCAGGTCGCAACCGATGTAGAGGACGTCGGACTTCGCTTCAATTTCTTCGGGAATGCCCTCGGGCACAGAATCGGGCATTCGTCGCAGAAACAGATCGACCTCGCGCAGCATGCTGTCGCGATGATAGTACGAGTTGAAGTAGACCCTGTCGGCGGCGAGGCAGGTGGTGATGTTTGTGAAGAGGAACTGGTAGTCGCGGTTCGATTCGATCTGCTCGGGGTAGGTGAATTGGTTTTCGTGGAAGTAAGCGACCTTGGGGATTGCGGCGGCTTTTTCGGGCCAGAGGCCGGCAAAGTCGGCCATGCTGAGGAAATCGGACGCGAGCAGGAGATCGACGTGCGCGTCGTTGGCCCGAATCCACTGCACGAGGTTGATGGCGGACGCCCGCATGCGCCACTTCCACTTGCGCGCGGGAAGTTGAAAAAGCCCGATGCGATGCCGGCTGTGCCTGATGAGGCCATCGACGAAGGCTTTATGCGATCCGCCGTAATAAGGTTCTGCCGCGAGGATGTGAAGTGGAGAAGATTTCACCGCAAAGGTCGGCCGTTGGTGATTCGGGGCTATTCTTTGGCTGCAACAACGAAATATGGTCCTTGCTTGGTGCGCGACGCTTCCGCTCAGTCGCTCAGTCATCAGTCGTCAGTCCAACGTCCGAAGTCCGGAGTCTTCATTCATCCTTCAGCCTTGCGCCTTCATCCTTCTCTTCATCTGCCGCCCCCTGCGTGGGCTCTGGGGTTATGGGGCCGATCTTTTCCACGGGCTTACGCCCGGTACGTGTTTAGCGTGGTCTGAAATGACACGTCCCGTCTTCGAAAGTGCCCCCGACGGGCTTGTCCCGCCGGAGCAACAGATTGATAGGCTAAGCCGTGTTGCCCCCGTGCATCCCGGGCCGCCGCATCCGCCGCAGGCGGATGTCGTTGCCAGCAGGATGCAGGC
>Ga0114922_10000851_pt1 | contig 29331 bp, 23 predicted proteins | sample AartaG_FD_100975 | JGI IMG/M metagenome (GOLD analysis project Ga0114922, IMG submission 100975) | Deep subsurface microbial communities from Aarhus Bay to uncover new lineages of life (NeLLi) - Aarhus_00045 metaG | ecosystem: Environmental > Aquatic > Marine > Oceanic > Sediment | place... | reverse complement strand
GGAAAGTGTCGCATATTGACAAATTTCCTATCAATTTGCGACAGGTTTTGAGCAGCCGGAGGCGGCAAATAGTGGACAGGTGGTGGCGGTAATTTAAGGGCGGTTGCGGCCCCAGTTAGATAGGCCCGCAATAGAGTCCGCCGGACTCTATGCAATGGGCAAGCTAAAGCCATCTCACGGGGTCTACGCTGCGCTTCGAGATGCGGGGGAGCTTTTTTTAGACGCGGATACCTATTACCTAAGGCACAGGAACACAGGTTGGCGTGGTTTTTTGGGGATTTAATGGGTAAAGAGGTTTGAAAAAAATGGGAAAAATGTTGTGCAAGCGGGGAAATTGGGTTATAATGGTTCGAAAGCTGGAATAATGCTCATGGAGGGGCGGAAAACATTGTTAACACCCAAAAATGTAGGGAGAAAGACGATGGAGGCTAATAAAAGAGATAAATCCGGGCGTGAGGGCGGTATTTCTGTCATTATAGCGGTTTTGGCATTGGTATGCCTATGTGGGGAGGTTGGTTATTGCCGGACGATAACGGTGCAGGCGGACGGGACGGGGGAATATCCGACGATACAGGCGGCGATAGATGATGCTAATGACGGGGACCAGGTGGTGTTGGAGCCCGGCACGTATACGGGCGACGGCAACCGGGATATTAACTTTAGGGGCAAGGCCATCACACTAAAATCCGAAACCGGTCCGGAAAACTGCATAATCGACTGCAATGGCAGTAAGTCAGAACCCCATCGCGGTTTTTATTTTTACAATGAAGAGGGCCCAAACTCTGTTATTGATGGAATTACAATTGCCAACGGCTTCGGGCCTTACAAGAAAATCTCCGGCTCTAATTATTCACGTGGGGGTGCCGTACACTGTTATAATAATGCCAGCCCTACTATTAAGAACTGCATTATAAAAGATAACCAGGCACGGAATGGTGGTGCTATCGAGTGTTACGCTGGCTGTAGCCCTGTAATTAAAAATTGTATCTTTATGGACAACTTGGCGAAAGATGGAAGCGCAAGCTACGGGGGTGCAATATACTGTCAACTTAGTAGCCACCCAAAGATTTTGAACTGTTTGTTCCTTCGTAATAGGGTAGGTGCCGGGCATGGAGACGGTGGTGCAATCTGGAGTCAGAATGGGGGGCCCATAGCAATCAACTGCGATTTCATTAGTAATAACGCTGAATGGGGTGGAGCCATAGCAAGCATAGGAGGCTCTTCGAAATACACTAATTGCATTTTCTGGGACAACTATAGTCCAAATTCAGGAGACGATATTGCTAATCATAGCGGCGGTACTATTACCATAGGTAACTGTCATTTCAAGAGTGGTTTGAATTGGCCTTCGATATACAACGGCGGGAACCTCATAGATGGAGGGGGGAACACCAGTGGTAATCCTGAGTTTGTAGATTTTGCAGGAGGCGATTACAAATTGGTATATTATTCACCGTGTATTGATACGGGGACGAATGAAACAGAAATCGAGGTCCCCGAAACTGATTTAGGCGGCAATGCCAGGTTTGTGGACGGAGACGGTGACGGAATAATCAATATTGACATTGGAGCTTATGAATTCCAAGAACCTGAGGTAAGTTTGATTCTGCTTGACCGGGAAGAGTTTGAGTTCTTTTATCTTGGTGATGGTCAGAGTCCTGAAACTCAGGTTCTTTCCATACGGAAAGTTGGCCTTACAGATTTAAATTGGCGGATTACGGAAGATTGTGCCTGGCTTGATGTCTTGCCTACAGAGGGGAGTCTCTCTGCCGGTGAGGTTGCTCTCGTTAATTTGAATATAGATGCCGAAGGGCTGGCAAACGGCCACTACAGATGCCATCTAATTGTTTCCGACGCTGGGGCAGGGAATAGCCCTCAGACAGTTTTGGTTGATTTATACGTTCGTCCCATACAGGCAGCTTTAGATGCGGCTGAGGATGGTGACGTTGTTATTATTGAACCCGGGGTCTATACAGGCAGATACAACAGGGACCTTGATTTTAAGGGCAAGGCAATCACTCTTCGAAGTATCGACCCTAATGATGCAAATGTAGTTGCTGCGACAATTATTGATTGTAACGGGACACAAGAGGAACATCATCGAGGGTTTTATTTCCATAGCGGGGAAGATGGCAATAGTGTTGTGGCGGGCTTTACAGTCGTTAATGGTTATGCACGTAACGGGGCCGGGATCTACTGCGAGGAGTCAGATCCGGTTATCACTAATTGTAATTTTATTGGTGGTATTGCTGAGAACTGGGGAGGCGGGATTTTCTGTGGTGATACATCGCCTGTAATATCAAGCTGTAGTTTTACCGGCAACCGTGCTTTTGAAGGCGCGGGTATTACCACTATCGGCTACGGGTACCCTGATATAAAGGAATGTGTCTTAATCGGTAACGCAGCTTCGGGGAGCGGTGGTGGTATTAATAGTGACATTCGAAGTACACCGACGATTTCGAACTGTATAATTACCAGTAATTTTGCGGGGACATACGGAGGTGGCGGGATTTCGATATTCCAAAGCAACCCGACCATTAGTAACTGTTTGATTGCGGGTAACAAGTCGGATAATTTAGGCGGTGGGATTCTTCAGTGGTATGATTTTGAAGACGGTTCGAAGATTATCAACTGTACAATTGCGAGTAATTCGGCGAGTGATGGAGGAGCTATCAGATGCACGAGTAAGATGACAGTTGTTAACTCGATTTTGTGGAGTAATTCGGCTGCTATTGGCGGAGAGGTGTCAACACTGGGGCTTGTAACGTTCAGCTATTGTGATGTTAAGGGCAGCGGCGGAAGCGGGCCGGCATGGAACTCAGATTTTGGGTACGATGGCGGCGGCAATATCGATGCAGACCCGTGCTTTGCTCTGGAGAGCGACTATCATCTTATGCCGGATTCGCTTTGCATTGATGCCGGTGACCCCAACTACGTCTCAGAGCCAAACGAAACCGATCTCGACGGCAAACCCCGCGTCATCGACGGGCGGATTGATATGGGGGCATATGAATATCAAGGCGTTAAGAATAGTGTTCCTGTTGCGTGTATAGTGGGAGGGGACAGGGTTGTTGAGGCGGGGGTTGGTTGTGAGGCGATGGTTGTGTTGGATGGTTCGTGTTCGAGTGATGCAGATTCTACGGCCGGGACAAATGATGATATAAATGATTTTGACTGGTATGACGTAATCGATGTGTGCGAGCCGAACAGTGATATTTACATAGGGAGCGGGGAGGGTATAGAGTGCAATTTAGGGTTAGGTGAGCATGTGATTACGTTAGAGGTAACGGACAAGGCGGGGGCGTTTGACAGCAATGAAGTGGTGATTACGGTCGAGGATAGGACCGCGCCAGTGATAATGCTGAATGGAACGGATATGGTTGTATTAGAATGCGGGATGGACAGCTATGTTGAGGAAGGGGCAACGGCGACAGATAATTGCGAGGAGGATGTAGAAGTCGTTATAAGAGGGGACACAGTGGATACGTCCACATGTGGTACGTACGTTGTAACATATGACGCGGCTGATTCGTGGGGGAACGGGGCGGAGCAAGTTTTGCGGATGGTAGTTGTTGAGGATACGATGCCGCCGGAGTTTAGTTTGGTTGTTGAGCCGAATATACTCTGGCCGCCGAAAGGTAAGATGGTTCAGGTTCGGCCGGAGTGGGAGGTGAGTGATAACTGCGATGAGGAGATGGAGGTGTCGCTGGTTGATGTTAGTATGAGTGCGGCGGGAGACATCAACGATTATGTTGAGATGGGGGATGATGGCTCGATTTATCTTAGGGCGAGGAAGGGTAAAGGCGGCAGCGGCAGGGTTTATACGCTGACTTATGAGGCGGTGGATGAGTCGGGTAATGTGGCGGAAGCGAGTGCAACCGTTACGGTCCCTCACAGGAGGGGACCAAGGAGACTCGGCAGGGGATTGGTCCGGCGGCCGGGCAGGCAGGTATATCGCAGAGGAGTGCGACGCCGGGGAGCAAAAGAATAGTTGCTTACAGGAGGAAATTGGGTTATACTGGTGCGAAAGCTGGAATGAGGCTCATGGAGGGGCGGTGAAGAGATGTTAACACCCTAAGTAGCGGGAAGAAGGACTATGGAGGATAGAGTGAAGTTTAAATCAAGTCGTAGCTGGGTTTGTTCCATTATAGTGCGTGTGCTAATCGGAGCGGTGATGCTGTGCGCGGTATCTGTAGTCGCGCATGGGGACGAACCGGGCAAAATCATAGGTTGGGGTAGACAAGTTATCGGAGTTGACCTGTCGGGAGGATTTACGGCTGTTGCGGGAGGTTCAGGACACAGTTTGGGCCTCAAGGACGATGGTTCCATCGTGGCTTGGGGAAATAACGTTTCTGGGCGGTGCAAGGTGCCAACACCCAATAGCGATTTTCTGACGGTGGCGGCGGGTAGCAATCACAGTTTGGGTGTTAAGCAGGATGGATCGATTGTGGCATGGGGAAGCAACTACAACGGTCAGTGCAACACCCCTTTACCAAATAGCGGCTTTTTGACTGTTGCGACAGGCGGCAGTCACAATCTGGGGCTTAAGCAGGATGGGTCGATTGTGGCGTGGGGATACAATGATTACGGCCAGTGCAATGTCCCTTGGCCGAATACGGGTTTTATCGCCGTTGCGGGAGGATCCCGACACAGTTTAGGCGTTAAGGAGAACGGTTCCGTTGTGGCGTGGGGATACAACATCCAAGGCCAGTGTAATGTTCCCTTGCCGAATACGGGTTTCGTGGCGGTTGCTGTGGGCGCTTACCACAGCCTGGGCCTTAAAGAGGACGGGTCGATTGTCGCATGGGGAGTCAACTACTACGGGCAATGCAACGTGCCTTCGCCCAATACGGATTTTATTGCGGTTGTGGCGGGACCCTGGCACGGTTTAGGCCTTAAAGAGGACGGTTCGATAGTGGCGTGGGGACGCAACGAATACAGACAGTGCAATGTACCGTCGCCAAATACGGATTTTATTGCCATTGCAGCGGGATCTTGCCACAGTTTAGGCGTGAAAGAGAACGGGTCGATAGTGGTGTGGGGACGCAATGAATACGGGCAGTGCAATGTTCCTTGGCCGAACGAGGATTTCATTGCCACTGCGGGTGGATACTGGCACAGCTTAGGCCTTAAACAATACGGCTCGGTTGTGACGTGGGGAATCAACCACTTCGGGCAATGCGATGTACCTTTGCCAAATAGCGGTTTTGTGGCGTTGGCCGTGGGCGAGTATCACAGTTTAGGTCTTAAGGAGGATGGATCGATTGTGGCGTGGGGAGGCAACGATTACGGGCAGCGCAATGTTCCTTGGCCGAATACAAACTTTATTACCAGTGCTGCTGGGCAGCATCACAGTTTAGGCCTTAAGGAAGATGGATCGATTGTGGCGTGGGGACGCAATGATTACGGGCAGTGCGATGTGCCTTCGCCGAGTACGCATTTTGTTTCCATTGCGGGGGGATACTGGCACAGTTTAGGCCTTAAAGAGGACGGTTCGATTGCGGCGTGGGGAGACAACAGCAAGGGCCAGTGCAATGTTCCTTCGCCGAACACTAGTTTTATTGACATTGCCGCGGGGCAGCATCACAGTTTGGGACTCAAGGAAGATGGATCGATTGTGGTGTGGGGAGCCAATTACTACGGGCAGTGCAATGTTCCTTCACCAAATACGGAGTTTATTGCCATTGCGGCGGGATACTCTCACAGTTTAGGCCTTAAGGAGAATGGTTCCATTGTAGCGTGGGGATACAACAGCCAAGGCCAGTGCGATATTCCTTTGCCGAACGCTGGTTTTATTGCTATTGCGGCGGGAGCACTCCGTAGCTTTGCTGTTCGCCGTATAAATAATCCGCCGGTTGCTGATGCAGGTGAAGACCAGACGATATACGTTGTGGGCGGATATGTGGGAGAGGTTGCGCTGGATGGCAGCGGGTCTTATGACGTTGATGGTGATGAATTAAGTTACCTTTGGAATTGGGTTGTCGATGGCAATACGCATGAGACGACAGGAGTCAATCCCGTGATAGAACTGCCGGGAGGTGAGCACGTCATCGAACTAGTTGTGAACGACAGTAGAGATGACTCTGACCCTGACGAAGTTCTTATATGGGTGATTGAGGCGATTGAAGTGGGGATGCACTTTACGCCGGAGGCGCTTAATCCGGACAGTGAAGGTAACTGGATGAAAGCGCATTTTGTCTTGCCGGAGGATTATGAGATTGGGGATGTGGATGTGAATACACCGGCAGTATTGCAGCCTTTGGGGATTGAATCGGAGTATATAAATGTGTTTGTCGATGAGGGCAGAGGCAGGCCGGTTGGCGTTGAGGTTGGGTTTGAACGCCGCAGTTTCTGTGAGGCTGCGAGCGACTTTGGCCCTGCCGAGGTGACGGTCAGTGTCAGGCTGACCAGCGGCGAGTACTTTTATGGTACGGATACGATAAGGATAATTGCCAACAATCTCAAATACCTTGGCGTTTTCGCATCTAATTGGCTTGCTGCGGACTGCGGTGGGCCTGACTGGTGCGGCGGGAGTGACCTTGATGAGAATACTGTGGTTGACTTCGCAGATTTTGCATTGTTCGACGGCTGTTGCGTGGAAGTCATCAAGGAATGATTAGGCCGGTGCACGGAATTCAAGAGAGGGCTGCGAGCATTTGGTTCGCAGCCCTTTTTATTTTTCGGTGGGGTGTCAGACGTATTCGATAGTGGCAGGGGGCTTTGGTGTGAGGTCGTAGAGGCATCGGTTGACGCCGGGTGTCTGAGTGATTCGGCCGGAGATGCGGTTTAGCTTGTCGTGCGGCAGGGGGGTAACGGTTGCGGTTCGGGCATCGGTACTCTCGATGCAGCGGACGACAATGATTTGTCCGAACTCGCGCTTGTTGTCACGGATTCCGGTTGCGTAGTCGCTGAGCAGAACGGCCATATATTGAAAGGCGCCGCTGTCGGCGAGCTCTTCTTCGACTATGGCGGTGGCCTCGCGGACGGTATCGAGTCTCTCGGATGTAACTTCGCCGACGATGCGAGTTGCGAGTGCAGGGCCGGGGAAGGGGATTCGGTTTGTGATTTCCTCGGGCAGGGCAAGGAGTTTAGTTACCTCGCGGACGCCATCTTTGCGTAGTGTCTTGAGCGGCTCGATTACCGAATAGCCGTAAGATTCCTGCGGGTCGATGCCGAGCTGGGCGAGGATGTTGTGCTGGCGTTTTATTCCGGCGACGGTCTCCTCGATGTCGGTAAGGATTGTGCCGTGGAGTAGGAACTTTGCACCTGATTCTTTTACGAGGCGGACGAAGACCTTTGAGTAGAACGTATCGGTTACGGCCTGTCGTTTTTCCTCGGGGTCGGTGAGGCCGGCCAGTGCGGAAAGAAACTCCTCGCGGGCGTCCACCAGTTCCACGGGTATACCCATATCGGTGAAGAGCTTAACGACGTGCTGGGGTTCATCTTTACGCATCAAGGCGCTGTCGATGAAGACGGTTTTTAGCCGGTCACCGAGGGCGCGATGTGCGAGGACGGTGACGGTGGAGCTGTCGACTCCGCCGCTGAGGGCGTTGATGGCCTTTTCGGGGCCCACTGTTTGCTTAATGTGGTCGATTTGTTGGTCGATAAATTGTTTGTAGTCCATTGTTTGAGCTCCTTACAAGAGTTTTTGACCGGTATTAGAGGCAGCGAAGGCTGCGACGTGGGAATTTAGCAGTTTGGACGAGGACTGTCAAGGACCGGTAAAAAAATGAAGATTGTCAGAGGCGGTGTTTTATGGGACGTGTGAGAGTTAGCGGACCTGGGGAGCTGCGGCGGTTTGATAGGCCGGAATTATTATTTATATTTTATTTGGTGAGTTACGGAATGAGGTCTATCCGGATTTTGGCCGGAGGACATAGATTTAAGATTTGAGCATATGCGTAGAAAATCTGTAATTATTGGGTTAGTGTTACTGGTTGTCGGTAGCGCTGCGTTTGTATGGGTTCTGACCGATAAAAGAAAAGAACTGCGCCAAGCGGCCCACTATAAGCGTAAGCATGCCTTAGAGATGGAGGGGTACGCGAAGGAGTATAACGAGTGGCTTCAGATGGAGCCGGCGACTCGACCTTCGCTTCCGTGGGGATTAGACAAACAAGGCAAGGCCAAACTACAAGCTCGGTTAGAGCACGAACAGCGTGAGAGGCTGAGGGCCGACATGGACAGACTGGCCAGCGGGGAGAGGGACCTTTATCCCTTTGCTGATATTATTTATGGTGATAACTGGCGGCAGGAAGTAGACAAATATAAGAACCGAAAAGAAACAAGAGAGTTAGCCATTACCGCCTCTATAGTGGGTATGGCTGCAGGTGGGGCGATTTTTGCATGGTGGCTTTTGCTGGGGGTGGTCCAGCGGGTAATTATAGCCTGGTTTATTATGAAGAAGTTATTCGCCGGCTTTCTCGAAAGTCGAAGGAGCGGAGGCGGCAGGCGGCGGACTGAAGCGGCGGACGAAGAGAGCCTGTTAGAGGAGTTGGATTTTGACGAGCAGCGAGAGCTGGTTCCTACTTCCAGCGGTGGTGCAGGAAGTGAAGGTGGCGGAAAAGAGGAGCAGTCGAAGGTACGAGGAGGTTCAGGAGGAAGTCCGGGGCGTCAGAAGGCGACTTCGGGAGGGCGGAGGATTGGGATGCTGCTTAAGGGTGATGCATCTTTGTTTGACGCCGGGGAGCCTTTGAAGACCATAGCGAGAAAGCCTGATAAGGACGGTGTGGGTGTTGGTGTGCTTGATAAGCCCAACAGCCCGAGCTTATCGGATTTACGGAAGGAACGTTCGAAACTCGAGGACTCGCTGAAGACGCAAAGTGAAAATTTAGAAAAGCACATGGATGAATTCAAGAAGGTGACTGAGACCGTTCAGCAGAAGGCGTTTGAACATTCAGAGCCATTGAAGGACGGGCTGACGGAGCTGACGGAACAGGTAGCGGCGATTCGAGACTACGCTTCGTCGCAGCAGGAGAGGGTTGAGAAGCTGCAGAACGGATATGACTGGAATATAATCAGGAACTTTTGCGTGCGTGTTATCCGGTGTATCGACGGAGTTGAGGAGCGTATAAGCCAGCTGTCGGCGGAGGGAGTTGAGACGGGGCAGTTAGAGGAGGTAAGAGACGAGCTGATGTTTGCTCTTGAGTCCAGCGGTGTGGAGCGATTTGAGCCGGAGGTCAACAGTGATTATCGCGGTCAGGAGAAATGGGCGGAGGCTGTTAAGGAAAGGGAGCAATCTGAGAAAGCGAAGATGTCGGGCAAGATCGCGGAGGTGCTGAGGCCGGGCTACAAATATGTTATTGATGAAGAGAATATCAAAGTAGTGCGCACTGCCCAGGTGAAGCTGTTTGGTTAGGTCTATTATATGGGAGACCGTTGCGGTGTCGCGTACTGCAAAGTGAGATTGTGAAATAAGAGGCGTACAATGGTTAAGAAGAAGAGCAAAACCAGTGGTAAGAAGCCCAAAGCGGCCAAGAAGGAGGCTAAGACGGCTAATATAGCAGGTATAGACCTCGGGACGACTTTTTCGGCGTTGTCGATTCTGAATGCTATCGGCAAGCCGGAGATAGTGCCGAATGCCGATGGTGAAAGGCTTACTCCTTCTGCGATTTTCTTCGATGAGGAAGACCGCGAGATAATCCGGGTGGGTATTGAGGCGGTTAATTCACGGCATCTGAATCCAGAGAGGTCGGTTCGGTGGATAAAGCGGCATATGGGAGATGCCAAGTACCATAAGAATATCGACGGCAAGGACTGGACTGCTGCGGAATTGTCCGCCCTGATACTTAAGAAGCTCCAACAGGACAGCTCAGCCGAGCTTGGTGAAATCCGCGACGTGGTGATTAGCGTTCCTGCGCACTTTGACGAGGTCCGCAGGAAGGCGACGATGGACGCAGGGACCATGGCGGGTCTGAACGTAATTGGTATTGTGAATGAGCCGGTGTCGGCCGCGCTGTATTATGCCGCCGGGCGAGAGGTTTCGGGGAAGGTGCTGGTGTATGACCTCGGCGGAGGGACGTTTGATGTGACCATACTGGACGTCAATGGGCATCAGATGGATATAGTCTGTTCGCAGGGAGACCACGCGCTGGGTGGCATCGACTTCGACAATGAGATATTGAAGATGCTAGAGCAGAGCTACAGGGATAAATTCGATGCGGAGCTGATAAATTCGGATGAGGACAGGGCAAAGTACGAGGACGAGGCCGAGGACATTAAGAAGACTTTGTCGAGGCGGCAGTCTGCGAAGAAGATGCTGTACGGGCCGGCGGGGAATGTAAAGGTTGAAATTACTCGCGAGATGTTTGAAAAGGCGATTTCTGCACTGGTATCTCGTACGGATATTCTGCTGGATGTGGCCCTTGAAGAGGCGGGGGTGAAACCGTCCGGAATTGATACGGTACTTTTGGTAGGCGGCAGCACACGGATTCCATTGGTCCGGGAGGGACTGAAAAAGAAGTTCGGGTCTGAGCCCGAGGCGACGGTCAATGTGGACGAATGCGTCGGTCTTGGCGCTGCCCTGCATGCGGGACTGACGATGATGCGAGAGCACCCGGAAGCGGTGCCGGCCGGAATCATTGGCGGGCTGCAGGATATAAACCTGACGGATGTCTGCAATCACAGCTACGGGACTATTTGCGCTCCTTTGGATAAGGAGACGGGCAGACGGGTGGTTGAGAATCGTATTATCCTGAAGAAGAATACCCCGCTGCCGTGCAAGGCGTCACAGATGTTCTATACGATGAGCGAGGGGCAGACGGAGCTTGAGGTGACGGTGACGCAGGGTGAGGACACGGCGGTTGAGTACGTGAACAAGATTGCGACGCACAGGTTTAAGCTTCCTGAGGGCAGGGCGGCGAAGTGTCCCGTCAAGGTTACGTACAGTTATGATGTAAATCAAAGAATGCACTGCAAGTTCGAGGACGTCGAGTCCGGCAGGGTTTTCGAGGTTGATTTCTGTCTTGGCAAGGACGGCGAGATGTCACGGGGTGAGGTGAAGGAGATAGCCGAGAAAATGGAGACAGTCAAGGTTGAGTAAAGCTTGCTGCGGGGACTTAAATGGGCGCACTTCTGGAGAAAATTTTGAAATTGCCCGGGGTGGTCGAGATTGCAGGTTTTGTGAGGGGCATTTTCCTACGGTTTTCCCATGAAGCGGACGAGACCGATTCGCTGATGGCCCCGCCTGATTTAGGCGTGCTTAACTGCCGGGCCCACCTGACGAGACACAAGGCGGGCAACTGGCTTTCTGATGCGTTCGGGGTGGAGATTTGCGGTTCAATTCATGCGCCCAGCGACATGCACAATACAGCAGTTCGGGTATTTATCAAAGATGTTACGGATGGAGCCGGAAATGCGGGGGAGGTTCGGGCACGGGTCCAAAGGCAGCAGATAGAAGAGTCGTCGGTCTTCTGCTATACGGCGGAATTAGGCAAGCTTCCCAGCGCGGACAGCACGTGGTCGGACTGGATTAGCGTTGCGCAGATACCTGTTGACTGGCTGGAGTTTGCGCGTAAGGGTGACAGGAAGTTACAGTTTATTGTTGTGATGCTGTCTGCGGAGACCGGCGGGCAGCTTGACTGCGCGAGGTGTTATTTTACCTATAAAAATTTTGCACGTGGGTACCTGGATTTGCAGGACAATGTCCAGCGCGCGAAGACGTTAGCGGTGGCACTCGGATTCGCCGTCAGCGCGGCGGACAAGAAAGTACATGATGCGGAAGTTGCGGTGATAAAGGAATGGGCGGGGGCGAACATCGATTTATCGGGGGCTCCGGAGAAGGCCCGGCGTAAATTCAAGAAGGCGCTGGATAAGACCATCAAGTTCTTCCGCAAGGGCAATCAAATCAACCCATATAAAATCTGCAGGGAAATCGTCGAGATAGCTCCTGTGGCGGAGCGTTACGATATTTTGGAGTTTTGCATGTGGGTAGCGCGGGCCAACGGCGTTGCGGCTACGGAGGAAGTGGCCCTTTTACAGGATATTGCGGACTGGCTGGAACTTGACGGCGAGCGGTTCCGGACGATGATGGGTAAAATCCTGCCGGTCGGTATGCACGAGGTCGAGGATGCGGAGACGATACTCGGAGTTCGTTCGGATATGAGCGAGGAGGAGACGCGGGGGCGGTTGACGGAGGAGTATCGCAAGTGGAATGCGAGGGTGACGAGCTTTGACCCGGAGGTCCAGAGCCAGGCGGACCAGATGCTGAGATTCATCGCGGAGGCGAGGGACGAGTACGTATCGTAGAGTGGCGGGGCGCTTTACATCGGCTTTAGCGTAACTTACCGCTGCGTGGTTTATGCAATCCGGTTTTTAACAATTTCCGAATAATATGTCAGCGGTTGTGTTTTATTTTGATTGTGTCGTTGGCGTAGAACAGGTATCCGTCTTTGAGTTCGCTGGTTACTAGCAATTCCTTACAGATTACGTAACTATTTCAGAATTGGTCCAATCCTAATAATGGTGATTGCGGCAATTATGAGAATAACAAACCAAACCACGAAACAAATCTTGACAAATTTACTCATCTTGGCTTCCATTTTGCGCAATAAAGGGTCATTGGCGGTTGTCTCCCGTATGGCTTTGGCAAATTCAAGGCGCTCTCTTATCGAGCATATAGCACGCTTGTCTGAAAACTCTGGGTAATGTTTCCGATAATACCACGTTCGTTTCAACGCATACACCAACGAAACCAGTCCAACCAAAACAAACATAACTCCGAAGCTGATGAATGCAAAAATAATGATAGCTGGATATGTTTTACGGCAGACAAAAATCAAAACTACTGCGGCGAAGATGAATAAGAGAATAACTAAAGCAGCCATTATAATCTTTCTACGCTTTTTGCTATCTGATAAATCTTTTAGAGTGGCTTCGAGGTATGCTGCACCATCACTGAGATAAACTAAGATAAGTATCGAAACAAAGAAGAAAGCAAAAGCTGGAAAGGGCGCTTGGAAAAACCACAGCCATATGGGTGTGCTTATTATAATTGATGCGCCGCCTTCCGGTGTCTGTTTTATAACCCTTGGGAACAAAAACCCTTTGAATATATAAGTATTTCCCGCTGAATCAACTACCTGGTTCTTAACCGGATTAAAATAGTCTGTCCCCGGTTTTGTGTATTCTTCAGTTTTTAGTGCGTTTCCCTTTGAATCATATATAGTTAGTCTGTAAAATGAGTCTCTCTTAGATCGCGATAATCCAGAAAACAGGATGCAAAGATTGCCTTCACCATTAAAATAGAATCCGAAATCCGTTCCTCGCCAAGTGCCACCGTGTGTGTCAAATCCACGAATGAATTTGCCATCAGGGCTATACTTTTGTATTCTACCAGTGTAGCCTTTAGAACCACAGTAAATATTCCCTTCTTTATCAATAGCAATGCCGTGTGGTTCACTGTTGGGTAATTCAGTATAGGAATGAAAGGGGGCAAACAGATAAGGCGCGAAATATCCAATTGAACCTATGACAAGAAATAGTATTGCCAACGCCTGTATATATCTTAACTTTCTCTTTTGCTTCATAGGCTAATACCTTAGTTTTCAAATATAGGTTTAATTACCCATGCTGAGCCAAACCGACGATGGATTATAATCATCCGGTGGGCGGGGCGGCCAGGAGCAGGATGAGGGCTGGGATGATTAGTTTGGGCATCTTTCCGCTCGTTTGCATTATTTGGGCATTTTTTTAACAATTTTGGTAATTTTACCACAAACAGGGGAGAAATGCAAGGTTTTTTCGAGGTTTTTGGAAGGATTTGGGTATGATTTTGAGAAGTGCGTTTTTGGTTGATTATTTTGCGTTGATTGATTATTATTGATTGGCGCTGAATGGTCGATAATGCTGGAGCAAGGTTATGTCCAGATATGGAAAGCGAATTATAGTCGGTGTGGGGGTGATAACGCTGTTATCAGCTTCGCTGGTAATGTCAGAGGAGACGTGGCGTCTGGAGCGAGGTGAGCAGTGGAAGGCGGTGTCGGCGGAGGACAAGTATGTGTTAGCGGTGGCCGAGATAAAGAAGATGGTCAATATGGGCGAGACCAAGGCCGTGGGGCAGACGATAGAGCAGCTTAAGGAGGACTTTCCGGAGATTGCCGGGGCGGATTTGGACGCCTTTCTCGAGGCGGAGGTGCTGTTTTGCGGGGGGAAATTGAGCAAGGCGGACAGGGCGTATGAGAAGGTTTTGAGTAAATATCCACAGAGCGAACTGTATGAAGCGGTGCTGGACCGGCAGTTTTCGATAGGTACAGCTTATTTAGGGGGTCAGAAAAGGAGGGTGCTTGGTATATTCAAGATGAGAAGATACGCAGAGGGCGAGAGGATTATGGAAAAGATTAGCGAGCGGAGGGGCGATTCACCGATTGCGAGGAGGGCGGCCCTGGCGATAGTTGAGAGTTATGAGAGGAGGGGAAAGTTTATCGATGCGTTTGATAAGTGGTCGGGGATATCATCGCGCTGGCCGACAGGGCAAATCGGCAAGGATGCGCTTCTTGGCATGGCGCGGTGCAAGCACGCCGCGTACAGGGGGCCGAGGTATGATTCGACGCATTTGGTCAGTGCGAAGAGTTATTATGAAAGATTCAAACTGCGATATCCGCGGGATGCGGAAGAGATGGATATTGATGAGAGACTGAAGCAGATAGATGAGCAATTAGCGTATAAGCAGTTTGGCATCGGCGAATATTATCATAAGGGCGGGAGCAAGCAGGCGGGGAATCTTTATTATCAGATGGTTCTGGATAATTGGCCGGAGAGTACAGCGGCAAAGATGGCAAAGGAAAGAATGATTAGTGACCTGAGCGGGGAAGAGACAAAGAAATGAAGAATAGATTACAGATTTGTAGACGCGAGACTGTTGGGATATTGGTCGGTTCGATTGTTTGCGGCCTTGTTTTTTGCGGGTGTGCGGAGACGGGCGGGTACTCGAACGAGTCGCTTTTTACGGAAGAGGTCAGCAGCGTTTATGTGGAGATGTTTGAGAGTCAAAGCTTTCGGCGGGGGGTGGAATACGATTTAACCGACGCAGTAGCCAAGCGTATCGAGGCGGAGACGCAGTATAAGGTAATCTCGAGCAGGGACCGGGCCGACAGCGTGCTGAGCGGACAGATAGTACGAGTTGGTGAAACGGTTTTGAGTGCGGAACGGCGGGTAGGACGGGCACTGGAAAAGGAGGTGGAGGTGCAGGCCGTGGTTAACTGGAAGAATCTTAAGACCGGAGAGCTACTGGTAGACAACCAACAGGTGAGCGCCTCAGCGAGCTACTCAGAGTGGCAGAACCAGAGCTTTCGGTATGCATCGGCTCTTGCGGCAAACAAGTTGGCACAGAGAGTCGTAGAATTAATGGAAAAGGAATGGTAAATTTGTGAATTACTCGGCGTGAATCGAATCGCGAACCGCGAGATACAAGATATGAGTGACGGGCAAAACAAAAAATCACCTCAAGGGGGTCGGGGCCCGAAGGGCAGAGGCGGTAAGAAGGCGCCGCTGCCGAGCTACAGGACGGGGCCGTTTAGCTGGCTGATAATTGCAATTGTGATATTCACGGCGATGCTGCTGCTGCAGCAGTGGCAGAGTGTTGAGGAGGTTCGCTGGGATGAATTTATCAATCATATCCAGAACAAACACGTCGAGAGGGTCACTGTAAAGGACACGGAGATAATAGGTAAATTCAATGAGATTGGTATTGCCAGCAGGGGGGGCAAGGGCAAGGCTGCTTTTGTGGTGTATTACAAGCCGGAGGTGCACGGCGAGTGGCTTGGGCAATTATTGAAGGAACACGACGTACAGAATGACAGTGAGCCGCCTCGTACGTGGCTTTATAATCTGCTGGGGATGATACTTCCAATAATTCTGTTGGTGGGGATATTCTATTTTATGTTTGCTCGTAATCTTCGCGGCGGGGCCGGCGGAATGCTGATGTCGTTCGGTCGAAGCAGGCATAAAGTGCACAGCAAGGACCGGGTGAAGGTGACATTCAGGGACGTCGCGGGTGTAGAGGAAGCAATGGAGGAACTGGCGGAGATAATCGAGTTTTTGAAGAACCCGAGGAAATTTCAGCGTTTGGGCGGCAGGATTCCCCGCGGCGTTTTGCTTGTTGGCCCGCCCGGCTGTGGCAAGACACTGCTTGCTAAGGCAATAGCGGGCGAGGCGGATGTTCCGTTCCTGACTATATCGGGCAGCGATTTCGTGGAGATGTTTGTCGGTGTGGGTGCATCACGTGTGCGAGACCTGTTCAAACAGGCGAAGGACAATTCGCCGTGTATCATCTTTCTTGATGAGGTTGACGCTATTGGGCGCAAGCGCGGAGCCGGCTATATGGGCGGGGGGCATGACGAGCGGGAACAGACGCTGAATGCGATTTTGGTTGAGATGGACGGGTTTGATACCAACGACCAGGTAATAGTGATAGCGGCGACGAACAGGGGCGATATTCTGGACCATGCGTTGACTCGGCCGGGGAGGTTCGACAGACAAATCTTCGTGCCGTTTCCTGATTTGAAAGGCCGGGTCGATATTCTGAAGGTTCATGCAAAGAAGGTGAAATTAGGACCTGACGCGAATCTGGAAAGACTGGCGCGCGGGACACCTATGTTCAGCGGGGCGGATTTGGCAGCTATTATTAATGAGGCAGCTCTGGCGGCAACAATGGGTAATAAAGACTGCATTGAGATGGCAGACCTGGAGGAAGCGCGGGACAAGGTCCGGTGGGGAAGGGCAAAAAAGAGCAGGGTAATAGATGAAAAAGAGCGGGAGGTTACCGCCTATCACGAGGCGGGTCATACGCTGGTGCAATCTCTATTGGAAGACGCGGACCCGCTGCATAAGGTGAGTATCATTCCTCGCGGTCCGATGGGCGGAGCGACGTTTGCACTGCCGGAAAAAGACCGTACGATTTTTACGAAGAGATATTGTATGGCCCTTTTGCAGGTGTGTTTCGGGGGGCGAATTGCGGAGGACCTATTTTGTGATGACATATCGAGCGGGGCACAGAATGATATTCAGCAGGCGACGAAGATTGCAAGGCAGATGATTTTGACGTGGGGTATGAGTGAGCAGCTTGGTCTGATCAGTTACGGGCCGGACGTGGGGCTTGGGGACATGATATACTTTATGCCGGGTGAGAAGGAATATTCGGAGAGGACGGCTGAAGCAATCGACAGCGAGGTGAAAAAGATTACCGAAGAGGCATACAAAAAAGCAAAAACATTAATAGAGGCAAACAAAGATAAACTTGAGCGAGTGGCGAAGGCCCTGCTGAAATATGAAACTCTCGACGCAGATGATGTGAACCTGATTCTGGAAGGCGGCGAGCTGGACAAGCCCACGGTTTCCGACTTGTTGGCTGCCGAGCAGGCCAAGAGTGAGCAGCCGAACCCAGAGAAAGAGAAACGACAGAAGAAGTCGGCTGACTAATATTGTCTTTATTCATACCATTGAAGGTGTTTTATGCGGGAAAAAGCTGTTGTCATTTGGTGGTTGGTTTTGATTTTTGCTGCCATTAGTTTTGCTGCGCCGGCTGGCAGTATAATCAAGAGCGATGTTGTTACTATATCTGTTGAAAAGCAACATGAAGTTGTTGAGCCGGGCAGCAAATCTGCATTGGCGATTCATTTTGAGCCAAAAGAAGACTGGCACTTTTATGCATCTGCAGCGACGGCTCCGGGGGGTATGAATCTTAGGCTTAAGCCGTCAGCGGAAAAAGATTACATAAATTTTTCTGAGCCGATATTTCCCAAACCGCATTTGTACTTTGACAAGGTTTTAGGCAAGAAGCTTGAGGTGTTCAGTGACAAATTTACGGTATTTCTGCCATTTAGTGTGAGTCCTCTTGTTCCGGGGGATAGTCCTATCGGTGTCAGGATTGATATTGAGGGGGCGGTGTGCTCGGACGTTCAATGTCGTATGCCGGATTTCGGGCAGTTGAGTGCAAATCTTAAATTTGGCGCGGCGATGAGCGAGGCTAAATTTGCTGTGCCGGAGGCGGTCGAACCCGGGATGGCTGGTGGGCCTGTTTTCTTAGATGAGAGATTGAGCTATCCGATGTGGTTTGCTCTTGGATTGGCGTTTTTGGCGGGTCTGAGTTTGAATATTATGCCGTGTGTCTGGCCGGTGCTGCCACTTGTGGTTTTGCGGCTTGTTGAGCAGGCAAAGAAGGGCAAGGGCAAGACAATGGCTATGGGGTTTGCTTTCTGCCTTGGGATATTGCTGTTTTTTGCCGTTCTTGCCGGAGCGAACATTGTTTTGCAGGTGCTTTACGGGACGGCTCTTCAGTGGGGTGACCAGTTCCGCAATCCTGCTTTTGTGGCGGGGATGGCGTTTTTGTTAGTGGTTTTGGCGCTTTTTATGTTCGATGTTTTTACAATTACTCTGCCGGCGTCGGTAACCGGCAAGAGCGGTTCAGGCGAGGGGTATGCCGGGACTATCGGGATGGGCTTTCTGGCGGCGATTCTGAGTACGCCGTGCAGCTTTGGGATTTTGGCTGCGGCTTTTGCATGGGCGCAGGGTCAGCCGCTGCTGCCGGCGACGATTGCGATAATGTTTATCGGGGTTGGTATGGGGGTACCATATTTGGTACTTACTTCAATTCCAGGATTGGTTGAGAAGCTGCCCAAACCCGGACGATGGATGGAACTATTTAAGCAGGGGGTGGGATTTATTCTGCTTGCGATAGCGGCGTGGATGATAACGGTGTATCCGCAGAAAGGCAGGACGGGGCTGCTTTATTTTGCGGTGGTGCTTGCGTTCTGTGTCTGGATGTGGGGCGGGTGGGTGAGCTACAACACGAAACCCGTTCGGAAATGGCTTGTGCGAATTATCGCGGTCGGCTTAGCTGTTGTTGGGGGCTGGGGATTGTTAAGGCCGGCGAAGGTTCTTATTGACTGGCAGTCTTACGATGGTTCTGTGATAGAGTCTGCCCTGAGTACGGACAGGCCCGTATTAATTAAATTCACGGCTGATTGGTGCTTGAGCTGTAAAGCGGTTGAAAAACTGGTGTACTCGCGAGAGGATATAGCGAGTCTAATCGAGGAGAAGAATGTATTGGCAATCAAGGCCGATACCACGGCGAGAGACTATCCGGCGACGGAGGCGCTGAAGAATGTTTATAATGAGCCGGGGGTGCCGGTGAGTATGTTCTTTGCACCGGGTGAAGCTGAGCCGGTGAGGTGGCGGGATAAGTCTTTTGGCGGTGAACTGAAGGCATTATTGGAGAAGCTCGCTTCGAAGTAGTCCCCATGGCCAAAAGAAAAGCAAAGATAAAGGTTGAGAAGGCGGAGGCGGCCGAGCGGGTAAAGAAGATTTATCCGATACTGATGAGGACTTATCCGAAGGCGACGACGGCGCTTCGATTCGGCAATCCTTTGGAGCTTTTGATTGCGACGATATTGAGCGCGCAGTGCATGGACGCGCGGGTAAATATGGTAACGCCGGGCCTATTTAAGAAATACCCGTCGGCGAAGGACTGGGCGAAGGCGGAATTAGGTGAGATTGAGGACGATATACGAAGCACCGGATTTTTCAGGAATAAGGCAATCAGTATCAAGGGTGCATCCCAGGCGGTATTAGAGCAACACGGTGGCGCGGTTCCGGATACTATGGAGGAGCTTGTGAAGCTGCCCGGCGTGGGCAGAAAGACGGCAAATTGTGTGTTGGGCAATGCGTTCGGCAAGCCGGCGATAATGTGCGATACGCACGTTATTCGGCTGAGCCGGCGGTTGGGGCTGTCTGAAAACAGCCATGACGCGGTAAAGCTGGAATTTGATTTGGCCGAAATAGTACCAAAGAAGAAGTGGACGGTCTTCAGCCACGTGCTGATTCTTCACGGGCGGAATATTTGCAAGGCCCGCAAGCCGGACTGTGAGAACTGTCCGATTTCGAGATATTGTCCCTCGGCGAACAGGCCGGATTTGTGGTAAGGTTTGGTATGAGATAGTTTTGCAGGAAAGGTTTTCTCTATGATGGATATGATAGATAGTCCGGTAAAGGACATGTGGCGGATATTCAGGGTGATGGCTGAGTTTGTGGAAGGATTTGACGAGCTTGCCTCCATAGGCCCTGCAGTGTCGTTTTTCGGTTCATCGCGTGCGAAGCCACAGGAGCGATACTATAAACTTGCCGAGAGAACGGCTTGTGAGATAGCGAAGGCGGGCTTTGCAGTGATAACCGGCGGCGGCGGCGGGATTATGGAAGCGGCAAATAAAGGGGCGGCAGAAGCGGGCGGCAAGAGCATCGGGCTGAATATCGAACTTCCGCTGGAGCAGATACCAAATGAGTACCAGAATCTGTCGCTGCACTTTCGGTATTTCTTCTGCCGTAAGATGATGTTTTTGAAGTATGCTCATGGTTTCGTAGTTCTGCCCGGTGGTTACGGGACTATGGATGAGTTTTTTGAATCGCTGGTACTGATTCAAACATTAAAGCAGGCATCTTTCCCTGTGATTTTGATGGGAAGCGACTATTGGGGAGGTTTGCTTGAGTGGATGAAGGAAACAATGCTCGGCGAATACAAACATATATCCCCGGAAGATATGGATGTCTTTACGGTTGTGGATGAGCCGGAGGCTGCGACCAAGATTTTAGTAGATTTCAGGGAGGCCAAAGGTCGCGTCGGAATAGAATTGCCGGCAGGTATGAAGAAAATGTGAGGCATGATGCCGGGGGTTTGGACTTAGCTTTTAGTTTGTGTCGTTGCTTTGTCCAGGTGAGTGAGCAGATATTTTTTGTCCGGGCCGCCGAGATGTTCCCATGGTAGATTATCGTCGGCGGCAAATTCAATTTGTGCGGCGGAGTCGGGATTCACACCGAATTTTTCAAACGCTTTTTTCCAGATTTCGTAGTCGAAACATTCATCCCACAGGTCGAATCTTGCTCCTTGTTTCCAGACAGCTTCAATGACGCTGCATAGGTGCCTGTCGCCGCGGCCTATAGCAGATTCGAGGACGCTTCGGTTTATATCGTGGAATTTGAACTGAAGGGATTTTGCATGGAGTTTTCTTTTCTCGTTGAGTATTAGCTGTTTTGCCTGCTCGAAGTATTCTTTTGGTTTTTGCGGGAGCCAGGCGAAGGGGGTGTGGGGCTTTGGTACGAACCAGCTTATTGTGATATTGATTTGGGCGGTTTTGCCATTGACTTTTTTGCGGAGCTGCGCGAGTTGGGACGACAAATCCACAATCTGCATTATGTCCTGCTGCGTTTCTCCGGGCAGGCCGATCATGAAGTATAATTTGAGTTTCTGCCAGCCTGCACCGTAGGCAGCCTCAACAGCGGCAAATAAATCCTGGTCTTTGAGGGGCTTGTTGATTATTTGTCTTAGTTTTTCGCTGGCTGCTTCAACGGCGATTGTCAGGCCGCCTTTTCTTACCAAACTGACCAGTAAAGGTATCAGCTTTAGCTGTCGGTCGACGCGGAGGCTGGGCAGGGACAGGCCGACATATTTGTCCCGGAAGTATTCGTGGAGCCGGGCGACTAATTCTTCGAGTTTTGGATAATCTGCAGTTGATAAACTGAGCAGGCTGACCGTATCGAAACCAGTTGCGTGGTAGCAGTTTTTTGCGATGTCGGTGATTTTCTCAACACTTCGGCAGCGAACAGGCCTTCGGCAGAAGCTGGCCTGGCAGAATCTGCATCGGCCGGGGCAGCCCCGCATGATTTCGACACTGACCCGCTCGTGGACGGCCTGTGTAAAGGGGACTATCGGTGCAAGCGGGACAGGAGCATTTTCGAAATCCTCAACGACGGCATTTTTGAACTGTGTTGGCAAATCAGGGGAAATCGGCTGGAGTGATTTTGCTGTTGCTGTATCAGCCTGAAATTTATATAGGGCGGGGACGTAGACCCAGTCAAATTGTTTAGCGGCGTGAAGGAGGATTTCTTTTTTAGTCGTGCCGGGTTTTCTCTGAGTCTTTATCAATTGTATCAGCTCGACTATAGCATCTTCGGCTTCACCGAGTACAAAGAGGTCGACAAAATCGGCCATGGGCTCACAGCAGTTTGCCATTGCGCCGCCGGCAATTATCAACGGGTCGTTTTCATTGCGGTCGACGCTGCGGATATTGACGCCACCGAGGTCGAGCATATTTAGGACATTGGTGTAACAAAGCTCATTGGTCAGGCTAAAGCCGACGATATCGAAGTCCTTCAGGGCCGCTTTTGATTCCAGAGAAAACAGCGGGATTTGTTTCTCGCGTAAAACTTTCTCGGCGTCAATCCAGGGGGCAAAGACCCTCTCGGCCGCGGCATCCTGCATTTTGTTGATGATATCGTAGAGAATTGCGAGACCCTGATAGCTCATAGCTATTTCATAAACGTCCGGGAAGCAGAGGGCGACGGTAAGGTCGCATTTTGAGAGGTCTTTTTTTATTTGGTTTATTTCGCCGCCGATGTATCTGCCGGGCCTGCGGACAAACGGCAGAAACTCCCGGTCAACGCGGTCGGATAATATTGTCGTTTCTTTTTTGTTCACTGCGGCATTATAAATTGATTAATGATTATTTTCTATTGATTATTGTGCGGTTATCAATTATCAAGTCGGCGGTATTGAAAGGTTTTTTATGAGCAAGAAGGACCGGATATTTATTGAGATTATTGTCGGGCTTTGTTTGATTACTGCGGCGGTGTACTTTTTTGTTAAGCCGCTGAGAGAATCGATTTGGCTTGCCGGTCGAGCTGATGTTGACAGCGGCAAGCGCGTGGTTATGGGGACATTTGCCCGCGTAATTGGCGTTGCAGCGGAAGCAGATACAGCCAAGCGGAGTATTGAGGCGGCTTTCGCGGAAATTACGAAGGTTGATGAGCTGATGAGTGACTACAAGGAGGACTCGGAAATAAGCGAAGTCAATCGAGCAGGTTTTAAAAGAGCGGTTAAGGTAAGCGAGCCAACGTATGAGGTTTTGCAAAAAGCGGTGGAGTTCAGCAAGCTTACAGAGGGCACATTTGATGTTACGGTTGGGCCATTGGTGGACCTTTGGCGTTCGGCGGAAGAGATGAATTCCGTTCCTTCTGACGCTGAGCTTGCGGAGGCGCGCTCTCGTGTCGGTTATGATAAGCTGCTACTCGATAGCAATGAGATGAGTGTCAGGTTTGCGGTAGAGGGGATGAGACTGGATTTGGGGGGTATAGCAAAGGGATATGCGATTGACAAGGCGGTTGAGGCGATGCAGAAAGAAGGTGCGCTCGGTGGGATGGTTGATATTGGTGGAGACATTAGATGCTTTGGTGCGCCGCCGGAGGGGAAAGAGAGGTGGCGAATCGGGCTGCAGGACTCGAGGGCGGTTGGTGATGATCCCGGGCAGGGTCAAATCCTAATGGTTTTGGAGTTGACGGATGCGGCGGTCGCTACGAGCGGGGACTATCAGCGATCTGTTTTTATAGGAGGCGAGAGGTACAGTCATATCATTGATACTGAAACCGGATACGGCAGCGATGAGCTGACGAGCGTGACCATAATCGGGAAAAGCGCAATTGATGCCGATTTGCTGGCCACAGCGGTCAGTGTGGTGGGGGTGGAAGAGGGCCTGGGGCTGATCGAAGGAAGGACGGATACGGAGGCGATTTTAGTAACGTCGGCGCCGGGATATGAACTTATAAAAAGCAGCGGCGCGGAAAGTTTTATCGAGTGATTGTATAATCGATATTGCTTAAGCGGTGGTAGTTTTGGCGGCGGGTTTTTGTTTTGGCTGGCGGGGCGGTGGAGCGGATGGGCCGCGGTAGACGATGACGCATGTGGGGCATTTGTTGAAGGCGGTTTCGGTCTGCTCGTTAGGCTGGTATTTTTCGTAATCGAGCCGTGCGGAATTGTCCTCGACGGAAAACAGGTCGGTTTGTTTTGCGCAGATGCCGCAGGCTATACAGCCGACTTTGCACATTGAGCGTGTTGCCTTGCCGGTCTCTTTGTTGCTGCAGGCGACGGTCATCACGTTTTCGTGGCGGAAGGGAACCATTTCAATCAGGTTGCGGGGACAGGCCTTTGAGCAGGCCGTACAGCCGGTACATTTTTCATAGTCAACGGTTGCCAGGTCATCAATGATGTGAAGGGCGTCGAACTTGCAGGCACTTACGCAGTCGCCGTAGCCGAGGCAGCCGAATTTGCAGGCCTGAACGGTTGGCAGGGCGTTTGCGGCCGTGCAGGTTAGTATGCCCTGGTATCGGCCGTAATATGTCTTGTCTTCGGTATGGGCTCGGCAGTGGACGATTGGCCTTTGGGCGGGGCCTGATTCACTGACCTGCAGGTTCAAGATTTCCGCAATCTTCCCAGCCGTCTCCGAGCCGCCAGGGGCGCACTTGCCAATCAAAGCCGGTTTTCCGGCGACCGCTTTAGCATACGATGTACAGCCGGCAAAGCCACAGGCACCGCAGTCGATTTGCGGCAGGGCCTCGTGGATTTGCTCGATTTTGGGGTCGACCTGAACCTTCAGCTTTTCGCTCGCAATCAGGAGCACTACTGCGAAACCGCTGCCAAGGCCGAGCATTGTTGCGCCGGCGGGCCAGGCACTGTTCCATAATTGATAAACATCAGCTAAGGTCATCTTATCATTCCTGCAAAACCCATAAACGCCAGAGTAAGTAAGCCAGCGGTAATTAGTGTAATCGGTGCGCCCTTGAGGCACTCGGGGACGTCAGCGAGATTCAGATTCTCACGGATGCCGGCCATGATGCAAATTGCCATAGTAAAGCCGATACCGGCGCCGAAGCTCAGGACCACTGCTTCAAGCAGATTGTCAATCTCCCAGAGGTTTATGAAGAGGCACAGTCCGAGGATTGCACAATTAGTAGTAATCAACGGCAGGAATATGCCGAAGCTCTCATACAAAGATGGGAAGAATTTTCGCACATACATTTCGACAAGCTGGACGGCACCGGCGATGACCAGTATGAAGCAGACGTATCGCGTGACCTCCAATGGTGTGCCCATGAGGATTAAATGGTCAATCAGCCAGGTGAGCGTGCCGCTGAGGGTAACAACGAAGGTAACCGCCATGCCCATACCGAAGGCCATATCAATCCGGCCTGATACGCCGAGGTAGGGACAGATGCCGAGGAACTTTGTGAAAACGAGGTTATTGATTAGGACGATGGATATAAAGCCCATCAGTAAAATGTTCAGTGTGTCCATAAATCTTTTTCCTTAAGCATTTCTCTTAGTGGCGACGTTTACGAGTCCTAACAGCAGTCCCAAAGTTATAAAAGCTCCCACCGGCATTCTCATTGCGGCCCAGGGTACGAAGCCGGCCGGTAAAATTCTGATTTCCCAAATCGCACCGGTTGACAGAATCTCTCGAACCGCTGCTAAAACGCACAATGTAACCGTAAAACCAGCGCCCATTCCCAGTGCATCGATAATACTTACAAACAATCGGTTTTTGCTGGCGCAGGCCTCAGCCCGGCAAATGATGATGCAGTTGACAATAATCAGCGGGACATATGGTCCCAGTACCTCGCTCATTGTCGGCTGAAAGGCCCTTAGGAACAAATCGGCTATGGTGACAAAGGTTGATATTGTCAGCGTGAACATCAATATTCTCAGGTGGGGCTTCAGGAGGTTTCGCATCAGGCTGACTATTATATTGCTGCAGAGCAGGACAAAGATGACGCAAAGTCCCATTGTGAAGGCCGGCTTTACTGCGGCGGTAACCGCCAGCGTCGGGCACATTCCGAGCAGCAGGCGGAAAACCGGATTTTCCCGCCACAAGCCCACTATGAATGTTTCTCCCAATAAGGGTGCGCTTGACGTCTTATTGGCCATTTGTTTTCAATTCCTTTGCCTGCAACTGTTCTTTTACTTTGTCAATATATGTGTTGAATATCTTTACAACCGCTTCGCTGCTTACGGTGGCTCCGCTTATTGCGACGATTTCGGAATCGATTGTTTCGGGGTTGCCTGTTTTTACCAATTGGAGTTCGCCTGCCGGAGCTTTTTTGAACTGGTCACCGAAATAATCTTCCTTGATTCTGTCGCCGAAGCCCGGCGTTTCGTTGCTTGAGAGGACTTTGAATCCAAGGAACTTCTCGCATTTTGCGTCAACTGCTATCACAAGTTTAATCTTATCCGCAAAGCCGGCACCTGTTGCAACGAACGCAAAGCCTGCGCTGCTGCCGCTATCATCAAGGGCCTGGTAGATGTCTGTTTTAGTTATCTTGCCCTTTTTGCCGAGTACCTCTACGTCTTCTATCGTTATCTGGAAATTCTTAGCCTCGGTTATCAGTCCGGTCATCAGGTTGTTGAGCTTGCCCTTTTCGTTCTGCTGGATTCTGGGCGACCAGGCGGCGTTTGTAACTGCTATAAGCAACCCGAAACAAAATGCTGAGATAATCAGCAGCCAGCTTTGTTCTAAGAAGTGTTTTATCTTAGACATTCGGTTTGCCTCCTGCGGGGACCAACTTGCAGAACCTGTCAATCAAAGGTGTTACAGCATTCATCAAAAGGACAGCATACATGACGCCTTCCGGATACTCTCCGACAATCCTTATGAGCATTATTATCGCTCCGGTTCCGATTCCGAAAATCCACATTCCCTTAGTCGTCGGGGGGGCGGTAACGGGGTCGGTGGCAATAAAAAATGCGCAGATTAACATCCCTCCTGTGGTCAAGTGTGCCAAGGGCGAGATGTAGGCGTTTGAGTTTATCAGGTAGGCAATACCTGCGAATGCAAAGGCAGAGAGCAGGACAGCCAATGGGATATGAAGATTAATTGTTCGTCTTATCAGTAAATAAAGACCGCCGAGCAGGAGAGCCAAAGCGCTTGTCTCGCCTAAACAGCCGCCAACTTCGCCCGTGAGAGTAGCTTGGATCTGGTCTTTGACAGTCTGAACTCCGGCCTTGTTTTTTATGGCCTGTTTGCTCCAGGCCAGCGGTGTTGCCTGTGTTCGCGCGTGGACTGTGTTGTCAGGCGCGATTCTGGGCATTGCAGGATCGATTGTGGCAGGGACGGTCCAGGTTGTCATAAGCATACCGAAGCAGGCGGTCAAAAACGTTCTTCCGACCATGGCGGGATTGAAGATGTTTGAGCCGAGTCCGCCGAAGACCATTTTACCGATAGCGATGGAAAAGACGCTGCCGATTATAGCCGCCCAGACGGGCAAACTCGGAGGAACCGAAAGCGCAAGTATTATGCCGGTAACGACGGCACTGAAGTCACCGAGGGAATTGGGTTTCTTGCGGATTGCATTGCAGAGCCACTCGGTTGCGACTGATGAGATAACGCAGGTAGATATAAGTATAAGTGCATAGATGCGGAAGTAGTAGCCGGCGGCTATCATCGCAGGAGCCAAACCGACTATGACGTCTATCATCACCGCGCGGGTAGAAAGCGGCTCACTGATGTGCGGCGCAGGTGAAACTATTATGTTTTTGAGCATCTATATAGATTCCTACTTAGCAGGGCGACACATTATTCCGGCATTTTTTTCCTCTGCCTGGCAAGAAAGATTTTGCCTGTTTTGATGTATCCTGTGAGTTCTATATTGGCCGGGCAGACGTAACTGCAGCATCCACACTCAATGCACGCACTGATATAGTAATTCTCTGCAACATCGAAGAGATTATTTTTGACAGCATGGGCGATTTTCGTCGGGTTTATGTGCTCGGGGCAGGCCTGGAGGCATCTGCCGCAGCGAATACAAGGGGTCCGGCGTCCGGCGAATTTGGCCTTTCCGATTTGTTCTTTTGTCAATACTGTTATGGCACAAGTGGTTTTTGTGATTGGAGTTGTCAAATCGGCGATCGCAATTCCCATCATTGGTCCGCCAAGAACAACCTTTGCACTGGTTTTTGTCACTCCTCCGCAGAATTCTATCAGCTCGGCGACTGATGTTCCGACGGCAACATAGTAATTTCCGGGATTGGCGATTGCCTCGCCAGTAACAGTTACAACCCTGTGTGTGAGCGGCGCACCGGTGACTACGGCTTCAGCAATTGCGGCAGCGGTTGCGACATTTTGGACAAGCACTCCAATCATCGGAGGTATACCTCCGGTTGGGACAATCTTTTTCAGGGTCGCTGTTATTAGCTGTCTTTCACCGCCTTGTGGGTATTTTGTCTTGACGGGGACAACCTTAATATCATCACCGTTTGGGTAAGCCTTCAGCGCTGAGTTCATAACCTCTATCGCTTGGGGCTTGTTATCTTCGATTGCAATGATTACCTCTGAGCAGCCGGCGGCTTTTTTTGCGAGTTTTATCCCGGCGATAATCTGGTTTGTCCATTCAAGCATAAGGCGGTAGTCGCAGGTGATATATGGCTCACACTCGCACCCGTTAATTATCATTGTCTCTTTTGGTATCTGGGGATTTGGTTCCAATTTGACCCTTGTAGGGAATCCGGCACCTCCCATACCAACGATGCCGGTCTGGTGCACTGTATCACATATTTGCTCTGCTGAATATTTGTTCTCGTCAAAGCCATCTTTGAATTCGGAGCAGGGTAGTTTGGTTGGATTGTTGTCAGGGTCTGCATCTATAATTACGGCCATGCTTCGGCCGAGGACGGCGTGGGACTGGAGGGCGATTTCTTTTACCGTGCCGTTGACGGGCGAATGAACGGGTGCGGAAACAAATGCATCGCAATCACCGATTAATTGGCCTGCCTGGACTTGTTGTTTTTTTTCGACCGTCGGCCGGCAAGGAGCACCTATATGCTGGCTGAGCATTATAGCCACTTGTTTCACAGCAGGGCCCGGTTGTATTTTGCTCTCACAGGTGAGGTCTTTACATTCCGGGGGGTGTACCCCGCCGGGAAAAGATAATCTGCCTTTGGTATTTATTTTCATATTACGGTCTTAGAATTATTTGGCTTTACCGAGTTTTCTATTTATTACTTTTGTGCTGATTACCACCGCGAGGGTTGCTGAAGCGGCGAGCAGAACACCGAGCAGTATATGCAGATGTCCTGCCTTCAAAGTCTGGTCTGAGAATGTTTCGAAAACGGCCAAGGCGCCGATAAAAACCGCGAGCGGCAGCAGGAAGGCAATCACAGCCTTGAGGGCAACCGAGGGGCCTTTGGCATGGCCCAGCTGCTGGTAGAGCTCCTGGCAGTCATGCTTTTGGTTACAGTTTTGACAGGGTTTTTGCTTGTTCATGGTTTTTTTGTTATCACGTAAAATAAAGCAAGTTTATAATGGATATTGGTCAGGTTTTCAAACAGAAATTTTTAAAGTTGGGGGTATGATTATGTGCAAGAAACTGAAGCGGCTGATATTAAGCGTGTTTTTGTGTGTCTGCAGCGGCTGTGCGGTCAATCCGATAACCGGTGAAGAGCAGCTTATGTTAATTTCTGTACATGAGGACATTGCGATAGGGCAGAAGTATGCTCCTGAGGTTGAGAAGCAGATGGGAGGCAGG
>Ga0114922_10000850_pt1 | contig 29367 bp, 29 predicted proteins | sample AartaG_FD_100975 | JGI IMG/M metagenome (GOLD analysis project Ga0114922, IMG submission 100975) | Deep subsurface microbial communities from Aarhus Bay to uncover new lineages of life (NeLLi) - Aarhus_00045 metaG | ecosystem: Environmental > Aquatic > Marine > Oceanic > Sediment | place... | reverse complement strand
CAGAGAAGCTGATGCAGGTCTACCTGGAGTTTGGCTTTCAGGAGAGGAATGAAGAAACCGAAACCAAGCAGGAAGAGGTACTCGCCATTGCCTGACATTTACACACCTATTGATAAGACCTCGACGGCATATGTTATCTGTGTCATACAGTACTACGTGCCAAAAGGAATATATGGATTTATTTATGTCATTGATATGGATATGACTTGCATATCCGGTAAACAATAGGTGAAAGGCAACACCTGCCCCTCCAGCATAAGGCTCTGCGTAATGTCCGCCTATGAGGTTATTTTCCTCAAAAACCAACCTCATAAAGTTGGATAGCTTACTTTTTCCTCCAGGATAGCGAAGGGGTGTCGAATATTTCATATTATCATGACCACATGGTCTTAAAATATTTCTCAAAGTCATCCCAAGTCAACTTAAGGTTATCTGCTTTAGGAGAGAGATTGGGATTGTGGACATAAGCATTTAATGTATGTGTCGAGACTAAATTATCTGGAGTCGAACAAGCAACCCGAATAGGTTTAAGCTCATCCTTAGACATTAACTTATTGGATTCCATATATTTGGCAACTTTATCAATCTTATTCACCAAACTATCTTTCTCATGACAAATGATATTTTTTGCTCTAGCATAATTTTCAACGCTTAGTTCAAGAAAAACGCGAAATGTAATAGCGCAAGCATTCTCAAAACCTTTAACTTCAAGACCGCGTAATTCCTTATAAATTTTGTTAATACGTATTGCGTTTTTAATTTTTAAAACACAGCTGGATGGTATAAGTGTTAATCTGCTAGTAGATAAGGGCACGCTTTTCTTGCCTGCCGCTGCAATTGAAATCATTCCGCTTGGAAGGACGCGTGGTTTCACAGGACTGGTCTGTGATTGTATCTTCCAAGTTTCAACTGGAGTAGCGTTAGTATCAGGCAAACATTCTTCAGTAAACTCATATATGTAATCCGCCCTATTAGCTTTATGACGAATGTCATCTACAGATTTTCTTTGTGTGGCAATATCCATTACAAGTTTTGTAAGACCATTTATTATTTCCTCTGGTGGTAAATTTGTAGTCACATAACCATCGGTTATATCTATTCCAAGAGATTCTCTTACATCGGGGTCACCCACAAGACGTTGAATACTAGTAAGATTGGGGGTTTTTAACGCTGCTTTCTCTTCTCCGCTTAAATTAGAATTTCTTCTGACAAACTCCAACACTTGTAATGCACTGGAATGTTTACCTAGCAATTCGTTAAATCTGGCCTTTTCCTTGGCTCCCCAACCTACGACGCCTCTACCTTCATTTTCTCCCGTATGTCTTAATTCAATCCAATGATTAGCATCATCACGTTGGCCAAAAACCACGCAGCGCAATCTGTCTATTGGGCTTTTCTTATACCTTTCACTATGAAGTTTGAATGCATTACTATTCTTTGTATTATAACCCAAAGCTGCCAAATTGGGGTCACACAACAATTGAATGGCCGCAAGTCGTCTATTGCCTTCAAGCACAACGAACTTGCCACTATCAATTTTGGTAGGTATAACAATATTCAAGTCTGAAGGATTTATCCCAAAATCTACTATGTCTTTCGCTAGCTTTAAAAGCTTACCCCTCTGGTTAAGCATTATTTCTGCCAGAGTTTCGCTTTGTTTTTCGAGGATATTGTGTCTTGGATTTCTAACATCCAATAGCAACTTATCTACTTCAATTTCCTGAATAGTATATGTGTCCATATTAGCCTCCGCAAGCCATGATTATTCAGGAGAGGGGAAATGACTCCACCAAAATATTAGACCTCCCCATGGTTTATGTCAAGATGTAAATTTTATTGGGTCATAGCTTCCAGACTTAGAACCAAGTTAAAAGTTCTTTCTTTCATACAACTTGCTCTACCAAGGAAATTGGGAAGAGCCACCAGAATATCTTGAAAGTAAATAATGGGTGTTAAGAGGGGCGAAGCCCCTCTTTTTAATAATCCCCCTTTGGAAAAGGGGGATTAAGGGGGATTTGAAATCCCTCTCTATCTCCCTTTACTAAAGGGAGAAGCCAGTCCTCAAAGGAGTTCAAGGGGAAGGGGGATACAGGGGGATGGGGTTACTGGTAAAAACTGGAGAATGGGACTAAAATAATCCTAAACTGACAAGGATGAATGAGTGAGAGTAGCAATAATTGGTGGCTCAGGAAATATGGGACGATGGTTTGCCGACTTTTTATTGAAAGATGGCAAAGAGGTGATAATAACCGGCAGGAACCAAAGAAAACTACTGGAAGCCAAGCAGCAACTAGGCGTTGAAGTCGCCACCAATGCAGAAGCAGTTAAGAGTGCCGACGCAATCTTAATATCAGTGCCCATAGCCAATTTTGAGGAGGTTATACAACAGCTCCACCCTTATATAAGTCCTGAGCAGGTCATTATAGACATTGCCTCTATTAAGGTATTCACGGTCGAAATAATGCACAAGTACATAAAAACAGGGACAACGCTGGGGGTGCACCCAATGTTTGGTCCTGGTGCCAGGGATATTGCCAAGCAGAACTTTGTTCTGACGCCTACTAATGAGGCGGAGACAGCTCTGTCTCAAAAAATCAGAGGCTATTTAGAAACCAGAGGGGCTAGAGTTACTGTGATGACCCCTCAGGAACACGATGAAATGATGTCTGTTATTCTCGGGCTGTCTCACTTCATTGCTATAGTTTCAGCCGATATCTTGCTAAGCCTTGATAATTTAAAACAGTTAGAAGCAATTGGTGGCAGCACTTATAAAGTGTTGCTAACGCTGGCGGGGAGTGTTATTTCAGAGGAGCCAGAACTTTATGCCACCTTGCAAATGAGCTTACCGAATATGGCGAATATTGAGAAACTATTCCAAGAAAGAGCCAAAATATGGTCAGATTTGGTGAAGAATAAAGACAGGCAGGAATTTGTAAGCAGAATGAATATCTTAAAAGATAGACTTGAAAAAGGTGATCTTGATTTCCAAAAGGCATATGAGAACATGTATAAGATTGTAGAGGGGTTATAAAACTCGCTGCCTAGCCCTTTGCCTCTTTGTCTCCACCCTGCGCAAGCTGCTCCTTAAGATAATCTATGGCTTTTATCGGGGTGGGGTCAGTCTTGTACAGAATTGCCATGTAGTAGCTAATATAGTCACCGAAGAGCACCAGGCTCATCATCTGGCTCAACGGGCTGGTGCCCTCACCATCAACAAATTGATAGTTAATCTTGGCTCGTTCAAGTAGCTGACAGGTTACCTGGTAGCAAAGCTGAATGCGCTGTGGGAGCAAAGCTGATCGAAGTAACACTACCACCATTTTAGATGCCAATTCTGGGGGGTATTGGTAGCCGACCACCGCGTTGTGATTGAGTTCAGGGAAAACCTCATAAAAAGCCCAGGCTTTGCTATTCTCATTAAGCTGGGTCTTCCAGCGGTGCGCCACCTCCGACAATATGCCAGCTCCATATATCACCGGTAGGTGACCATATAGCCTATTTGCCAGTTGCTTAGCCGGGTTATGGGACACAGGCACGCCCTCATTTATTTTTTGTGATAGTTCCTGTAATATTCGCACCATTTCTCTCACATCTACCGACTTATCCCTTATGAAGCCGAGCGTTTGTAGAAAGCCGAGAATAGACAGGAAGTTAAAAGGCAAGGCGGCACGGGGCTGAGCCTCATAATCAAAGCTAAAAACAGGGATATTTCTCTCCTCAGCCAGCGTCTTCAGCTTACCGCCAGTGGTAATCACTAACTTTTTGGACTCCGTCTCCAGGGCTTGCTCAAATGAGAACAGAGTTTCATCAGTCATCCCTGAGTAGCTAGAGGCAATAACTAGGGTTTGACCATCAATAAAGGCGGGCAATTCATAGTCACGGTAGATAAGGATAGGTAACTTTGCTTCTGATGCTACCAAGCTATTTACTAAGTCGCTTCCAATGGCTGAGCCGCCCATACCTGAAATAACCACTTTATTAACTCGGGAGTAGCCTTGAGGAAAGTTGAAATTCATAGCCATTTGCCAGGCTCGCTGGCAAAGCTCAGGCATTTCGTGAATGCGTTCCAGCATCCCTTCTGGGTCATATTGGTTATATACCTGGGGGTCATCTAAATTAATATCGTTCATCTACCTCACCCCCTCAGTCCCCTTTTCTTTATGCTATAGACTGAACAAAGCAGAAAGATAGTTTGTTTAGAATGACTTTACCCCTTTTAAACTCCCTTTTAGACCCCGGCTAATTCTTTGCCCATCTTAAGCAGCCTTCCTACTCGAGCCGGGCTATTACTTTCGGCATAGATGCGGAGCACTGGCTCAGTCCCCGAAAATCTGATGAGTAGCCAGGTAGTATCAGCCAAGGTGAAGTGAAAGCCATCGGTGGTGTTTGTCTTTATTACCTTCACGCCATCAATCGACTCAGGAAAATTATCCCTTATGCGACTATTTATGACTTGCCGTTCATCTTCGGGGAATTTGACATCTATACGCTGATAGTAGTGAGGACCAACCTTGCCATATAAATAGTCCAAAAGTTGCGACGGGGTTTTACCTGTCTTAATCATCAGATCAAGGAAATAAAGACCAGCCAGAATAGCATCTCGTTCTGGCATATGACCCAAGAAACCATAGCCACCGCTCTCCTCTCCACCAATAATGGCATTTTCCGCCATCATTATCGGGGCAATATATTTAAAGCCTACCGGGGTCTCATAGACTGGCACCTTATATATTTCGCCTAAGCGATAAAGCATACTGGTAGTAGTTATTGTCTTAACTATAGCACCACGCTCACCACGCACTTCCAGCAAATAGAGGCAGAGCAGAGCCAAGACCTGGAGCTGAGTCAGAAATGCTCCATTCTCATCCACAATGCCAATGCGGTCGGCATCGCCATCAGTAGCAAATCCTACATTAGCCCCCGCCTCTTTAACTGTAGTTGAAAGCTTGGCTAGATTAGCGGCAATTGGCTCAGGTTGAATGCCGGGGAAAAGGGGATTGCGTTCGTTATTTATCTCCTCCACCTCAATAGCTCCTCCAGCTAACAGTGTCTTAAAATAACCAGCACCGGCTCCATACATAGAGTCAACTACTATCTTGAACCTGGCTCGACATAGCTCATTCAGGTTAATGAGCCTGGTTAGCTGGTCTGAGTAAATCGGGTCTAGGTCAAGGTATTCTACTAGCCCTCGGTCTAAAGCATTAGCTAGCGGCATTTGATTTATTTCCCCGGTAGCCAGAGCCTGGGAAATATGCCTTTCTATTTCAGCAGTAACCTCATCTGGGGCGCTGGAGGCGTATTCAGATTTATACTTGAGGCCGTTCCACCTGGCTGTATTATGGCTGGCGGTTATAATGATAGCACCGCCTGCCTGTTTGGCTAGAATGCCAAAGCTTACCACCGGGGTAGGGGTAACTTTAGGGCAGAGATATACCTTTATTCCATTGCCAGCGATTACTTCAGCGGCGGCAGAAGCAAATTCCTCAGAGGCAAAGCGAGTATCATAACCTACAATTAGCCCCCGGTGAGCTAATCTCGCCTGTTTAAAGTAACTGGATACCCCTTGAGCGCACGCCCGCACATTATCAAAGGTGAAGTCCTGGGCGATAATCCCTCGCCAGCCATCAGTGCCAAACTTAATGGGGTTATTTTTCAACCCTATCCCCTTTATCCTTCACCTATGAAGGATTTATCCCTTTCCCCTTGATAAGGGGAAGGGGAAGGAATATTTTTAAAGGGCAAGCCCCTTCAAATTACCCATATTTACTGCTTACCCAGCGCCTCAGCCTTGAGAACTTCGGCTTTGTCGGTTTTTTCCCAGGGGAGGTCAAGGTCATCCCGTCCGAAGTGCCCATAGGCAGCGGTCGGTCTATAGATGGGACGGCGAAGGTCAAAGTTACGAATAATGGCTCCAAGCCTAAGGTCAAAGTGCTTATTAATCAGGTTTTTAATAAGTTCATTATCAACCTTAGCTGTCCCAAAGGTTTCAATAGAGATGGAGAGTGGGTAAGCAACACCAATAACATACGAGATTTGAAGCTCTATACGCTCGGCTAGCCCAGCAGCCACAATATTCTTGGCTATATAGCGAGCCGCATAGGCGGCTGAGCGGTCAACCTTGGTTGGGTCTTTACCCGAGAAAGCACCGCCGCCATGCCGGGCAATACCACCATAGGTATCAACCAGAATCTTACGCCCGGTAAAGCCAGTATCAGATACCGGTCCGCCAATTACAAATCGACCAGTAGCATTAACATAAAACTTGGTTCCATCATCTATCAGTGAGGCAGGAATGATTGTCCTGATTACTTGCTCAATGATATCCCGTTCAATTTCATCATGGCTAACATCAGGGTCATGCTGGGCTCCAATTACTACACTATCTATTCGTTGTGGAATACCGTTCCGATATTCCACAGTTACCTGCGATTTTCCATCAGGACGAAGATAGGATATGATATTATCCTTTCTCATCTGAGCCAACCGTCGGCATAGCTTATGTGCCAGGGAAATAGGCAGGGGCATAAGCTCATCAGTCTCATTACAGGCAAAGCCAACCATCATTCCCTGGTCACCAGCACCAATTTTATTCAAGTCATCAGCAGATGAGCTTGACTTAACCTCCAGTGATTTATCTACTCCCATAGCAATATCACTGGATTGTTCATTAATAGAGACCATTACCCCGCACGACTGATAATCAAAGCCATATTCAGGATAAGTATAGCCTACATCACGAACCACTCCTCTAACTATCTGAGGAATTTCAATATAGCAATCGGTGGTAATCTCACCCAGAACAATTACTAATCCAGTAGTCGTTGCTACCTCACAGGCAACCCTGGCATAGGGGTCTCTATCCAGAATGGTGTCTAGAATAGCGTCTGATATTTGGTCACACAGCTTATCCGGGTGCCCTTCGGTAACTGACTCTGAGGTAAGCATATATTTGGGCGAGCTAGCAAAGCTATTAGTCATTTCCCCTCCTTTTCTATGTCCCTTCTTCCCAACTGGTCAGGTATTCCCTTTGCTCCTGGGTTAAACGGTCAATATCAATGCCCATAGAGCTTAGTTTTAACTGTGCCACCTGCTTATCAATTTCTTCGGGCACAGGGTAAACCTTAGTCTCAAGATGTCCCCTATTTTTTGCCATATACTCCAGACACAGAGCCTGGTTTGCAAAGCTCATATCCATAACACTAGCTGGGTGTCCTTCAGCGGCCGCCAGGTTAATCAGTCTTCCCTCGCCCAGTAAGTAAAGGTGATAACCATTACTCAGGGTATACTCATCAACGAAGGGTCGTATGCGCCGTTTACTATGAGCCAGACTTTCCAAAGCCGGGATATTAATCTCAACATTGAAGTGTCCGCTATTGGCTAGAATGGCTCCATCCTTCATTACTTGAAAATGAGCCTTATCAATAACACTTTTATCCCCGGCAATAGTAATGAAAATATCGCCTATCTTAGCAGCTTCTATTAATGGCATAACCCCATAGCCATCCATAACCGCCTCCAGGGCACGGACTGGCTCTACTTCGGTTATAATCACTTGAGAGCCCAACCCATCGGCTCTTAGGGCTATACCATGCCCACACCAGCCATAACCACAAATCACTACCTTTTTCCCTGCCCACAGTATATTAGTGGCTCGGGTGATACCATCAATAGTGCTTTGTCCGGTGCCATAGCGATTATCAAATAGATACTTGGTCTGAGCATCATTGACCGCAATTAGAGGATACTTGAGTTTCCCTGCCCTCTCCAGGCTGCGTAGCCTTATAACTCCTGTGGTGGTTTCCTCAGTGCCACCTATGACATTGTTAATTAGGTTGCTCCGCTTGGTGTGAAGAGTAGTAACCAGGTCAGCACCGTCATCTACAGTAAGCTGGGGTTTATTGTCTAGAGCAGTATCAATGTGCTTATAGTAGGTTTTTTCATCCTCTCCTTTAATTGCGTTAGTAGGAATGCCATATTCCACCAAGGCAGCCGCCACATCATCCTGGGTGCTGAGAGGATTAGAGGCACATGAAATGACATCGGCGCCCCCCTCCTTGAGAGTTAGTGCCAGGTTTGCTGTTTCGGTGGTAATGTGGAGGCAAGCTGATATTCGGATGTCCTTCAGTGGCTTCTCGGAGGCAAATCTCTCCCTGATTAGCCTCATTACTGGCATCTCCCGGTAAGCCCATTCTATCCGCTGCTTACCCCCTTCAGCCAGTGTCGGGTCTTTAATGTCATAGTTTTTAGTTAATGTCATTAGCTACTCCTTGATAATTTATACCAATATAAATGTTCAAACACGACCTCCTTCTATCGACTGAACTGCTCAGCAACCCAGTCGGGTATATCAAGTGTGCCCAGAAGAATTGGTTTTTGATGACAATCACTACCTCCGGTCATAATCAGACCGTGCTTTCTGGCGAACCCAAGGTAGTGGGCAGTAGTATTGGCATCGTGTCTTGAATGCCAGCACTCAACACCATCAATGTAGTCTAGCATATATTCTTCAATAATCCTCGTCTGTTCCTCCAAATCATGCGTTATAGCTATTAAAGATGTACCATTTGGGTCATTGGGGTGGGCATGTACCAACCTACCACCGGCATTTCTAATTAATCTTGACGCTTCAGCCAGTGGCAGTGGGTATTTCGGCACATTGCACTTAACCAGATACTTATCAAATGCCTCTTGCTTATCCCTGACAATGCCCTTTTCTATCAGGTAGTTGGCTATATGAGGTCGACCGAAGGCGCCATCAACACTATCCTGAATATTCTTGATGTCTTTCTCGGTAAATCTCGTGATATTCTCTTTATCAAACTCCACATTCAATTTGTCTAAAACTTCAAGTGCCCTCGCTTCTCTACGCTCTCTTATCAACAGGAGTTTATCTTTTAGCTCTTTATTGTTGAAATCGTACTGATATCCCAGAAAGTCTAATGAAATGGGCTTGTCATGATACGGGAATGTCACATTCAATTCTACCCCAGTAATGTAGGCTATGCCATGTTCTCGGGCAAGAGCGATTGCTCTCTCCTGGCAGTCTATACAGTCGTGGTCAGTGGTCGACATAAAGTTTATATTTCTCTTTTTTGCTTCCTTGAAGACTTCCTCAATAGACAAATTACCATCGGAACAGGTCTTGGTATGGATATGTAAATCTATTTTCATTTCTATCTCCTTAACAGCTCACTTTTTACCCTCTGCCATTCTAAGGATTTACTCCTTACCCCTCTGTCATTATAACGATTTACTCTTTACCCTTCTACCATTTTAACTGTTTACCCTTCACCCCCTGTCATTCTGAGCGAAGCGAAGAATCTGAGATTCTTCATTCCACTTTGTTCCATTCAGAATGACATTTGTTGCCTTAAGACTTTTCTTCAGCATTTAGTTCAGGGTTCAGGGCGACAAAGGGGTATAAACCAGTGCCTATTTCTTTTCCATACCAATAATATACCACTCTTCAGGTTGGTCGTGCTGGGTATCAACTGTCAAGTGGATGATACTAAGGTCCGGATATGCTTCCTTCAAGTCATTTGAATCCACTTCCTCAAACTTCTTTTTATTGTTGAGGTAGGCTTGCCCGGTCAGTGCATTTGATACATAATCCTCTTTAGTCCGTTCTAGTATCCGTCTAATTGAAACCTCTTGCGGACAGTCCGTTTGAAGAATGACGAACGACAGATTATGTTTAGCCGCTATGGCAGCAGCTTGTCTTCTTAATGATTGGGTAACGAAAGTGGCGTCCAGTATTACACCATTACCCTTGGTTGAAATCTCATCTGCCTGCCGGAACATCTCCTCATAGACCATTACTCTTTTATCCATATTTGAGGCTACTTTCTCATCAAATATATCCTCGTTCTTCAGTACCTCCAGCCTAATCAGGTCGCTACGAAGAAGCGGATAGCCCTTAATCCTGGCTACTTCCACAGTCGTCTCCGTCTTCCAGGTGCCGGGAAGACCACAGGCAATGAGCAAAAAAACAGACCCCAACTCGGTTTCCATAAATTTAATAAACGGCTCTTTCAATTTATTACCTCACCTCTTAGCTTTAGAGACAGCCAGCACCTGGTGCCCCTTACATTCTATCACATAAAAAAGACCTGTTCTCTCAACAATTTCTCTTGTTCTTGACAACTTTGTACGCCCGTGTTCTATAAAAATGTACCCTTTCTGCTTCAGTATCCGGTGTATTTCCTGGAATAGTTGATTGTAATCCTTAATAAGGGGGAGGGTATCGATTAAGAGAACTAGGTCAACGCTTGAATCTTGAATCCCTGTATCATAGGAGTCGACCAGAATCGCCTCAATGTTAGTTAATGACTCTTGAGCTGCTTTCTCCTTTATCGTCTTGATAGCTAGGGGGTGGATATCCACAGCAAAGACTTTGCCTTTAATCCCCACCAACTTGGCTACCGGTAATGTATATCTGCCCGGTCCGCATCCATAATCAACAACCGTCGTTACCTCTTCTAACGGAATTTTCTTTAAATCTTGTTTGGTGTTATGGATACGGTCGTAGGCTCTATATAACCACGTCATAAGCTTAAACGCAAAATCGGTCTGTGGTTTGAGTTTTTTATTATCGGTCATTGTTTATCCTTTTTATGTTATATATTAGATTCGGCAAGTTCAAAATAGCTCCTGGCGATAGCTAAAGTCCTTGTCTTTTCCTCTTGCGAAATATGAGGGTCATCAAGCTTGAAGCCCTCTACTTTCCCCCGCACATAAGCCCGGTAACACTTATAGAAACTAAGTAGCTGGAGTAGCTCATTATCCTTACTCTCATCTACATAGGCATTAACGAAGCTGTGGGATAGGTCAGCCCACCCGTAATGGTCTAAATCCATAGCCAGGAAGGCAACCTCTGAGGCGACATCACAATATCTAAACCTATCATTAAATTCTATACAATCATAGATGCAGATGTCATTAGTGAAACAAATGTGGGCAGCGTGCAGGTCGCCGTGGCAATCCCTTATCCTGCCATCGGCTATCCGCTTACAAAATAGATGGGCATTTTTCTCAACAAAGCTATTAGTGTAATCCTTAATATGCTGATACTGCTCTGGGGACAAGGTATTACCAATGTATTTCTCAGTTTGGGTAAAGTTCTCCTCAGTATTCTGGGTGATAGTATCAAGGTCACCAAAGGCGCTAATATAGGCATTGGTCTCTGCCTTTTGGTGGAACTCCACCAGTTTTTGCGCCACACTAGTTACCATTTCTAGCGACACCTGGTTGCTAGCCAGTAACACATTCATCATAGCTCCCTCAGGGAGACGGCGCATTTTTACCGCATACTCTAAAACCTTATCCTGACCATCTATGTAAATATTATCCTTCTCACGAGTTATAGGCACTACACCAATATAAACATCAGGGCAGAGACGACGATTAAGTTCAACCTCACGCTGGCAATAGAACTGACGCTTTTCCAGAGTGGTATAGTCAAGGTAGCCCAGATTTACCGGCTTCTTCACCTTATATACATAGCTATCGGTCAGGAAAACAAATGACATCTGGGTCTGCACCATCTCTACCTGCTGCGGAGCTTCAGGATAAGCCTCAGGTTTTAGCAGTACTTGAACCAGCTCTGGTAGCTGTGACATCATCTCTCATCTCCTTCAACTTTTATTGGCATTTTGGGCAAAAACTAACCCCTTTTATATCAGTATCGGCTAAACTGTTGGAAAAACTAACACACTTAACATCATGACAGTGACTCAGGTGGTAGGTATGTCCCAACTCATGGACTGCTTCTTTAATAGCTCTGTCTTGAAATAACCCTTCGTCCTTCGGTAAGTCATAGCCCTCCTGCCGCAGTCGAAATAAGGAAATAATAGCCACCCCAGAGCTAATATCAGCCTCACCAAAAATAAAGTTTAACCCCGGTGCATATAAATCTACTTCAACTATACCCAGGCATCTGTCCCCCGGCTCCATACTGAAGCTGAGCAGGGTAGCCAGTAGCTGTGGTGCCAGATATTGCTTTCTCTTTGCCTCATTCCCTATCTACATCAGTGGCTTTTAGCCAGCGCAGTAATTCCCCCAATACCTGGTGGTAGTTGGCTCTGGTTACGGTTATCAAATTTACTTGAGGCTGACGCTTGATAGCATCTACCCATGGGTTGGAGTTGAGCATAATGGTTCCTAGAACCCTCTTCCCACTATCAATTATCTGTAAAACTGCTTCCCTGAAGTTAGCTGAAAATAGCTCCATCTTCCCGATTTCATCAATGATTATTAAATCACATTGCCCGGCTGCCTTGTGGAGGGCAGAAACACCTACCCGGTCTAGACTCTCAATATCTACCCCATACCTACTTACCCGATAGGGGCTGTGCATATCTATATGAGCTAGTATGGCATCTTGGCCATCCAGAGTAACTAGCTTGAAGCCCTGTCTTACCCCCTGACCTCGTATTTCATCGGTATAAAACCCCCCAGCTTTGCCTTTCACTTCGTCTAAAGCCTGCATGATAAGACTGGTTTTCCCTGTCCCCGGTTTACCAGTGAGCAGATAAACCTGCTTCATAAGCTTGTACCTATTTATTTAGCTGGAGTTATTTCAGCCTTTCTCTTTTCTTCTAGCTTCTTTCTTTTGCTCCGATGATTTAAAGCAGCTACCCTTTTCCGTTTGTCCATCGTTCTTGCTTATGAATAGCAGTTGCAGAGCCTGACTCGGCTAATCAGCGCACTTGCTTTCCGGCGTCAGGTCCTGGCGACCTAACAAAGATTGAATCCACCTTCACAATAACCGCACTCTTGGCATTAAGTTGAGGCATCATGCTTTGCACCATTTTGACGCTGTCGTCAAAAACCTTGCCTGAAGTTTCAATCCTGGCATCACCTTTGAACTCGTATCCCTTTAGGCTCTCCATATCCCAGACCGAGACTGCCACTCTTGGGTTCGCTTTTATGTTCTCTATTGTCTTCTTCATAAAGACTTCCACCAATAGAATCTCATCTTCAGAGAGCACCTTACCGAAGGCAACAGGAACTACATGAGGGTCGCCATCTTTGGTAGCCGTGGCTACGGCAAACCCCCTCGTCTTTGCTATAACCTCCTTCATCTCTTCTGTTATTTTTGCCATATTTACCTCCTTCAGAAAATTTATGCCCTGCAACTACCTGCTACCAATAATATAGCCTAAATTAGCTTTTCTTGCCATTTCTGGCTTTATATACTTCTACAAACTTGGCAAACGAGCGGTCAAAGGTCTTCTCCACCTCTTGGGGGAAGACACAAGCCGGAAGCTCATCAAATTCCAGGTGATAAGCAATACAGTCACAACACTTGCCTTTTCTGGAACAGGGCTCGTATGTGCAGGGGCACTTGGCTTTATTGACTTCAATCTGACATTCCATTGCAATCCTCTCCTTACTCTGAAGTGTTAAGTCGAGGGCATTTTAGACAGGGAAAGGGTTCAAACTCAATTATATGTAGCGTTTTCTTATCCTTATAGACAGCCCAGCTAATAGCTCTAGGGCTTGGGCGGCTGCCTCTTCGGTAGAAAGTGATGCCAGCCCGCAGCTAGGAGTAAGCAGCCCCTGCTGCAACAGCTGTTTGAAGGGGATACCATTTCTCGTGAAGGGTGCCATTGCTTCATCCAGGCGGTCTTTGAGACTGGCTACCGATTCCTTGGCCAGTAGGTCTTCACTATTAGGGACAATACCCCAGGCGATGGTGCCCTTCCTATCCAGAAATTCTTTTATTTCAGAGGGATAAAGGCTTAATGACTGAGCGTAATTATAAGCATCAAAACTCAGGATGTCAGCACTGGTGCCCAGCAGAACAGACCAGTCAGTATTACCGCAGCAGTGAACTCCTTTCAGTCCACTAATACCCCCAAACACCTCTTCCATCAGGTTGATAACCCTTTCCCGCGACAGTGAAACATAGGCCGAGCCGAAGGAAACCATATATGGCTCATCAACAAAGATAATGGTATTTTTAGATATTTGACTTAAAGCCTCTTCCTGCCAGGCTGCCTTTAGTCGCAGCAATTTGGCTAGGGCATCAGCAAGAGTATCATCATAGAGTATAGCCCGGCGGTTATCATCAGTAACAGTTAATCCCCAGCTAATGGGTCCGGTTACCTGTCCTTTAACAGCCAATGGTGCCACATTCTGCAGGGATAGAAAGCTGTGGAGACCAGCGGCATAATCAGAGCTAATGGGATATTTGTTAATATCATTCCCAAGATAGGCAGCATAGAGCTGCTCCAGCGGTTTATCCAGGTCCTGGCAGCGGTCTATATATATGCTATCCTCCTTGACTACCACACCGGGAAAGCCCTGGCTAAACTGGACATACATATTTTCCAAAAAAGAGCGTTTGGGTAGCTGGGGCCAGGCAGGGATTTCTTTGAGATAGTGTGTGACTTGGGAACAAGCTTTCGATGGGTCGGTATTAGGCATGCTGCCAACAATAGTGGCTAGACAACCAAATTCTATATAAGGCATAAACTCCTTAGCTATCTCCTTTAGGTAGATACTTACCTACTAATAAGTTTAACTTTTCCCTCTGCTCATAAGGTATTAGCTCTGGGGCAGTAACAATAGCTGACTTCAGTGCTGTAACGCAGCCGCAATGGCGCTCTTCAGGCATTCTGGTAACTGACAGCTTGATAATTTTCTTAGCGGTATCAATGCTCTGGTACAGAATATTGAGAATAACATCTACTGTAATTGGCTGGCTCCGCGCCATCCAGCTATCATAGTCAGTAACACACCCAATAATAGCATAACAGATTTCGGCCTCTCGTGCCAGCTTGGCTTCAGGCAGTGCTGTCATCCCAATAATATCTGCTCCCCACGAGCGGTAAAGTCGTGATTCAGCTCGGGTGGAGAAGGCAGGACCTTCCATAGCAATATAGGTGCCCTTGGGATGGGCATCAACTCCCACCTCTATAGCTGCCTCAAATACAATCTGACTCAGCACCGGACAGAAAGGCTCGGCAAATGGGATATGGGCGACAATACCTTCACCAAAGAAAGAGTTAACCCGGTTCCGGGTGCGGTCAATTATTTGGTCAGGGATAACCAAATCTCCTGGCTTAATCTCTTCTTTGAAACTACCTGCCGAGTTAATGGCAATAATATATTCCACTCCCAGCCCCTTTAATGCATAGATATTAGCCCTTGACGGAACCTCGGTAGGCGAGATGCGATGTCCCTTGCCGTGCCTGGGTAAAAAGGCAATCCCTACCCCCTCCAGCTTACCGATGACAATAGCATCACTCGGCTTACCGAACGGGGTATCTATATTAACCTCTTCAATATCGGTCAACCCCTCAATATCATACAGCCCGGTCCCGCCAATAATCCCGATTCTAGCTTGTGGCATTAACAGACCTCCTCAAGTGACAATTATTTCAATATACGGGGACATCATCCAAACTTGATTGAAGAACGTCTCTGTCTAGCTTATACATTTTTGTAACTGACTTAACCAGTTCAAAGAGCCATCTCGGACTCGTGGGTGCTAAGTATATTTTATCTATCAATACACTTAAATCTACTTTAACATATACCCCATCATCGAATGGAGGGGTAGACCAGCCGATTTCACCATTCTTTTTATAACGGTATTTCTGAATTATTGCTCTTAATTCTTGTTCATTTTCAAAGCTCTTTCTTTTGTGAAGAAAAGGATAAAAGCTGTTTCCTTCTGGCATCCATTCCGTTTCATAATCAATATATTTTACTTTACCAATAAAGATATTTTCATTTTCATCCTTCAGACAATCCTTTAACCCTTTGAAGGTTGAGCGTAGTGCGATACCATCGTCACTTTTAAGGTATAGTTTCCACATTGCAGCAGATTCATATTCATTTAGGTGCCAGCAATTAATAGCGGTAAATCTTATATGGAGTTTACTAAACTCACTAAAGGTTTTTAATACGTTCGCTGGTATCTTATCTTTATACACCTCAGGTCTCAGCCTTACATTAGCTTTTGAATATGAGCCTTCAAATGGGTCACCCAGTTTGTCAGCCCTAGAGAAGAAAAGAGCCGATTTATCTAGCAAGCTTACAAACTTGTTAAAATCCATGTATCTCCATATTTTGGCGTTTTCGTCCTCTGGTTTTTCAAAAACAGGGTGATCTTTATACATTGCTAGCCTCTCTCATTCCTCAGCAAATACCCTTCAGCCTCTCCACATACGGCTCTTTTATTATACCATTCTCGGTGATGATGGCGGTGATGTAGAGGTGGGGGGTGACATCAAAGGCGGGGTTAGCAGCTTGGGTACCTTCTGGGGCAATTCTTACCCCCTGAATATGAGTTACCTCTTCTGGGCTTCGCTGCTCAATAGGGATTTCGTCCCCTGATACAAGAGAGAGGTCAATGGTGGTGGTGGGGGCAGCCACATAGAACGGAATGCCATTCTCCATAGCCAAAACTGCTAGGGTATAGGTTCCAATCTTATTAGCGGTATCACCATTGGCAGCTATCCTATCGGCACCAACAATGACGGAGTCAATTTCCCCCCGACTGATAAAGTATCCCGCCATTGAGTCGGTGATAAGGGTGAACGGTATATTAGCCTTCTTTAGCTCCCAGGTGGTAAGCCGTGCCCCCTGAAGCAAAGGGCGGGTCTCAGTGGCAAAGACCTTTATATTCTTGCCTTGCTCTTTTGCCTGCCTGATTACTCCCAGGGCAGTGCCGTAGCCAGCGGTGGCTAAAGTGCCGGTATTACAGTGGGTCAGGATAGCAAAATTATCCCCTATTAACTCAGCGCCAAGCTCGCTGAGCTTTCTGGTTGCTTCTTGCTCCTCAGAGTGTATCTTAACCGCTTCATTAACTAGTGCATCTTTAATTTGGTCTACATCTTTGCCAACCTCGGCTACTTTTTGCATTCGGTCAATAGCCCGGAAAAGGTTTTTGGCAGTAGGTCTGGTCGAGGCAATGGTATAGCTGATGCCTTGCAGTTTCTCTAAAAATTCGTCCCTAGCCACAGATTCAATTTTGAGAGCGCCTAGAGCTACTGCATAAGCCCCAAGTATTCCAATGGCTGGAGCTCCCCTGATTTTCAATTCTACGATGGCTGAGGCTATGCTCCGATGGTCGCCAAGCTCTAAATATACCTCCTCTCGAGGAAGCCTGGTCTGATCGAGGATTTTTACCCGGTTACCAAGCCATTCAATAGCTTTCAGCTTCTCATACTCCTTCTAAATAGAATGACGCCGATGGCAAAGATGCCTACTGCCCAGCCAACTAAAAACAAGAGGTCTCCGCTTATTGCCTCCAGCCCAACTCCCCGGATAAGAACACCTCTGGAGGCATCAATGGCATGGGCGAAGGGAAAAGCGTAGGCAATATTTCTGATGTATGATGGCATTATTTCTAAAGAGAACCAGCAACCGGAAAGTATCGCCAGGGGCATAGCAAAAATCCAGCACAGGGGTTCAGCCTGGTTTTCAGTCTTGGTAAGCGAGGCAACAACCATACCGATGCCGATGCTGCACAGACCGGCGAGAAAGAAAATGAGAAATGCCAGCCAGAGGCTGCCCACTATATCCATTCCGAATCCCCAGGCAGCGGCTATGAAGATTATTATCTGAACAATAGCGATGGCAATAAGACATAAGGAATACCCTGATATGAAGTCCACAGGTCTGGCTGGGGTAGTCAGCAAGCGGGAGAGCATCCCCTTCTCCTTGTCATGAATCATAATTCGGGCTGAGGTTGGTATCAGTATCAAAAGACCAAAGATGATTATCCCTGGGGCTATGAAATCAATATAGGTTATCTCGGTCTCTATGTGGATAGGATTGGAATCAATGGTTATCGGTATCTCGATATTGGCGAAAGACCGAGTAACTGCATTTATCATAGAAATGATTTGTTCTGATACCATAATGTCGCTTTCATCATAGGTTATATTCAGGGTGATATTGGCTTCATCACCCTGCCCGCTCTGGATTACCTGCTGACCAAAACCCTGCGGGATGACAATATAGGCTTTTAAATCGCCGAACTTGAGGTCTTTCATAGCTTTAGTGGCGTCATCATATGTAGAAACCTCAAACGCATCCACTTCTGCCAGTGCTTCATTAACAAAGACTTGTGAAACTTGAGTATGGTCATTATCTATGATGCCTATAGGGAAATTGGGGGTAGCCTCACCACCAACAACTACCCCGAAAAGGAGCATAAATAACAAGGGGAAGGCTAAGAGGAAGCCCAATGCCAGCGGGTCTCTATAGGTCTCCTTAAGGTTTCTACTGGCTAATTCTAAGAACCTCATTCTCTCAATTCCTTCCCGGTTATGTGAAGGAAGACATCGTCCAGTGTTGGCTCTTTGATATAAGCGGAACGGACTACAGCCCCAGACGAGTGCAGTAGGTCAACGATTTCTTTGAAGTCCAGCCGCTTATCAGTAATTATCATAGTGCCATTGGTTACTTCCACCTCATCATATTTGCTTCGCATTTCACTTATTACTCTCTGGGTAAGATTCCAGGCATAAATAATCATAGTATGCTTTTCCAACACACTTATTTTGAGTTCAGTGCTGGTACCTAGAGCAACAATCTTTCCCTTATCCATAATGCCTATCCTGTCAGCAAGGAAATCTGCCTCATCCATATAGTGGGTAGTGAGCAGAATAGTCGTTTCCCTCTTTAGCCGGACAATATATTCCCATATTGCTCTCCTGGCTTGAGGGTCAAGACCAAGAGTAGGTTCATCCAGGAATAGAACCTCAGGTTTATGAATCAGTGCCATCATTATGTTAAGTCTTCGCTTCATACCACCGGAGAACTTTCTCGCCTGGTCTTTAGCCCTATCACCAAGACCCATTGTCTCCAGCAACTGTTGTGACCTGATTTTAAGTTCCCCGGCCTTTATACTATGAATCTTGCCTATTAGAGCTAGATTTTCCCAGCAATTAAGGTGCTCAGAGATAACCGTTTCTTGGGGCGAGACACCAATGATTTCCTTAATCTTAAATGGCTGGCGGTTGATATCGTAGCCCATAACGGTAGCCGTGCCGCCGGTGGGTTTAAGCAAACAGCACAGCATATTGATGGTAGTGGTCTTTCCCGCCCCGTTAGGACCAAGGAGAGCAAATAGCTCTCCTTTTTTAATGTTGAGGTCAATGCCATCCACTGCTACCAAGCCATTAAATATCTTGGTCATGTTAGAGGTCTGGATAGCAAGGTCGCTGCTTACTTTAACCGACTCTGCCCTATCTGAAGGCATCTCTATTTCCCTTCTTTCAAACAGAATAAGCTTTGGATTAGATCTATGCTACCACACACTACTTCCGCTTACCAAGCCTAGGAAGAAACATTGGGGTAAACTGGTTTTATTACAATCTTTAGCTTATTTCTGGTTGTGGCTACTCAGTATATAAATTCAGCATATCTATCGCTTAAGCCTATTTTTTCTTTTCAACGCCGGTTAAACTAAATGTAGCCTAGCTTGAGCTAGTCGTCAAGAGCAAAGCATTTGTTTGACATAGTAGGCGAGCCAATGTAAAATTTTTTGATATGGTTAATGTTTCATCGGGTATAGACAGGCTAAGAAGTAACATCGGGGTGGAGTGGGAGCCGGTGGTATATAAGATTGAGAAGGGGATGATACAGCGGTTTGTCCAGGCTATTGATGACCCCAATCCCTTATGGCAAAATGAGGAGCACGCCAGTAAAAGCAGATATGGTGGCATTGTTGCTCCCCCAACCTTTATATTGACCATAGGCTTTGAAGAGATTCAGCAGCAGATATTAGCCTCAATACCTTCTGGAACTATACTTCATGGTGACACTACGCTTGAGTGTTATCAGCCCATCAAACCGGGAGATGTGATAACCGCCACCACCAAAATAACTAATATACGTCAGCGGCAAGGTGAGAAGGGTAAAACGGCGTTTATCAGCTTTGAAATAACCTATATGAACCAGAAGCAAGAGCTGGTAGCCAATTGCCGCCAAATGGTTGTCAGCTACTAAAAGGAGAGGGTATGAGTGAGCAACTCTATTATGAAGATATAGTAGTGGGTAGTGAAATCACCCTCTTGGTCAAGCAGCCTACAACTCGTCAGTTGGTAATGTGGGCTGGGGCATCTGGTGATTATTATCCCATCCACTATGATAAGGATTTTGCTCAGAGTAAGGGATTACCTGGTGTTATCGTTCACGGTCAACTGATAGGTTGTTTCCTGGGTCAGCTAATAACTGATTGGATGGGAGAGCAAGGCAGTCTCAGGAAATTAACTTGTAGTTACAAGAGGGTGAACTTTCCCGGTGAGGCTCTTATCTGTAAGGGAAAAGTAAATAAGAAGTATGTTGAAGATAGCCAGCACTATCTAGAGTGTAACCTCTGGGTAGAGAATGCAAAGGGAGAAAAGACTATATCAGGTAAGGCTCTGGTTACTTTGCCGGCTAGAGGCTGAAGCCGTTTTAAATTCCCATTTACCCTTTTTTCCCCACTGGTTACGGCGTATCTCCATAAGCACAAAACTATACCCATCCTTATTCAGGTACCCGTATGGTATAAACCCGCATTTTTGGAAGCATTTTTGTGCTCTCTGGTTTGAGTCCAATGTCTTCAGATAGACTCGGTTGAGTTTTGTCTCACGGAAAATATGGCTGAGTAAGCTAACTAGGGCATCACTACCATAACCCTTATCCCAGTAGTCACGATTACCAATCATAATGCCTAGTTCGGCTTCACCTTTAGTCTCATTAATACCATAATACACGCAGTTACCAATGTGCTTGCCGTCCAGGGTATCTATAGCGAATTGGCATCTAATTAGAGAAGAGTAATGCAGTTTAATAGGGTAATCTAATAGATATTGAATCAAAGAAGTATCTAGCAGTGGGGTAGCATCAAGCTGAGCTAACTCAGGGTCGGTCTGCCAGGTGTAGTCATCTCGAGCATCAGCCAACCTCTTTTCACGAAGTATAACTTTACTGCCGGTAAGCATACATCCCCTTAAAATTTCAAGCTTTAAAAGAGAAGAGAGCTCCCACTGTCTTTGTCTCCTCTAGGGCTTGCTCTGCTGCCTCCTGGATTACCTCACTAGGATTACTTCGGCACTCCTCTAAGCATTCTCTAGCCTCACTACCACCTATCTTGCCTATCGCCTGGATAGCAGCCAGTTGGACATTAGTATCTGGGTCGCTTATAAGCTCTATGAGATAAGGGATAGCTTCTTCCTCCCCCAACTCACCACATGCCCCAGCTGCCTCATAGCGTATTTCAGCATCAGCATTAGCTAGCTCCTTTAGTAGTATAAGTAACCAGGAACGGTTGCAGCTCTTACCCATAGCATAAACAGCACTAGCTCTAAGTTGAGCATTATGACTTTGATAGGCTTCCATAACAACCTTCTTCACCCGGGGTAAGCTTAACGGGGAAACCGCCTCCAGTGCCCGGCGCCTGACATCTATAGGCTTGCTTTTATCACCAATCACACTAAGCAACGCCTCCTCAAGCTTGGACCTGTGACAGGGGCGTAGCTTTTTATGCTCGGCTAATATAGTAAACTTACCCAGTGCTGTAGCTGCTGCCACTCGGACCTTATTCGAGATATCATATTTTAGTAAATTAATTAAGGGGTTAATTAGAGATGACTCTTCATTTTCCCATAGACCTTCAATAGCCTTGCTCCGCACCTCATCATCCTGGTCTTTCAGGCAATTCTCGAGGATGCTATCAAAGTTGATCTCAAAATTATCCTCAGCCAACTCGACCAGCCGATAGATGATTTGCTGTCGCCGTTTTAACTCAATAGACATCCACACCTGGCTCAGAAACACCACCCCTTCCGAGCTCAGGTTTGAAAGTTCGGTTAGCCTTACTCTGGATAACGGCTTGTCACTGTTAGCCAGGTCAGCAATGAGCTCCTCAATGGATAATGACATATTGGTCTCCATGGTTCTATTCCTCTTCTTCCTCATCCTCTTCCCCCTTTTCCCAGATAGGCTCGGTAAAGTAGTCTATATACTCTCCCATAGCCTCAGCGGCTACTTGCCTCATTTTTTCCTTTGTCTCCTTAGCCATCTGAGCTAACTCTCCTATATCAATTTCAATATCTAGTATTTTACTCAGAATGTTTACTATAGCCAGAGCAGCCATTGGGTTCTGTATTCGAGTGGTATACATAGGTACCTCACCTAGCAAGCAGATACCCTCAATATCCCTCTCTTTGGCTACGCCCATTAATAGTCCATTCAAGCCTGAGATACGAAGGTTGCCCCTTTGCACCAAGTCATACCTTATCAAATCCTCAGTCAGATGTTGACTGGTAGCTACCCCCCAGACTCTGGGCTGCTCGGTGTGGTGGATGCGGGTCAAAGCGGCAGCACAAGTATACACCCTCTTAACATGAAACCTTAGTCCCACATCAAGGACACAATTTGCCATCTCATAGCTCTTAGCAGCTGGTTGGTCTTCACCGATGAATAATATTACATCACTTCCCCCGCCCTCGTTTTTCCAGTAGTAGAACCTACTCATTGGGAACTGTGGTGCTTCTACTACATTGTCTTTAACCACTACCCCAATTGGGTTAAAGAAATAAGAGGCATCAATCTCTCCTAACTCCTTGAAGTCTAGCTTTCTTTTTAAATATGTAGCTACTATGATTGACACATTGCCCACACCAGGCCAGGCAACCAGCATATTCGGCGAATTAAGCTCGGGACTGGTGTAAAATTTAACCAAATCTTTCATTTTATTTGCCTCTCTTTGTTGCTAAGGCTGTTTAGTTGTTATTGTGAGGCACAAGGTGCCCACGCAACCTCTAAGACGGGATTGCCACATCCTTCCACCGAAGGACTCGCAATGACATCGACTGTCACCCTGAACGGAGTGAAGGGTCTAGATTCTTCGCTTCCCTTTCGCTACACTCATGGCTTCGGCTCATCGCAATGACAGTTTGAGCTACCAAACCGTCTCTTAATAATTATAGTCAACCCCATCCCCTTTATCCTTCACCTGTGAAGGACTTATCCCCTTCCCCTTGCTAAGGGGAAGGGGAAGATTATTTCTTTAGAGGGGCGAAGCCCCTCTAAAACTCCCAAAAAGAATGATTCACAAACATACCTACTTCTGGTCTGGCGGCGGAAGCTGACAAATATTACGAAGCTCCTCAAGATGGATACTCCCTATCTAAAAATATCTACAAAAATCTCATCTAAACGGTCGTCAATATTTCCGTAATGCTCTGTAGCCGGTATGTTTAAATTCTTAAGGATAGTAAAGAATCTCTTATAACCGTCCGCATTTCTTAGTTCGACCCATTCAACGCCTAGACTACTCAATTGCGTTTTATTCGTAGGGCCCAGTTTATCGGCAACAAAAACTTTGCTTCCCCTTGCTATAATTGCATCTGCACTTTCGGGATTACCTTTACCCATAAGTTTAACCTCACATTTATGCCCTTCATTAATCAATGGGCTAAAAAGGTAAAAATCTACCTCTCTTTCAAAACCGATAGCTGGGTCGACTTCTTTATCTAGGATTTTAGTTCTATAGTATTTATCAGTAACACCAAACAATTTGCACAAAGTCAACATTAAAGATTTCTCAACCCGTTTTCCCGCGGTACTCCACAGCCCGCCTCGCAATGCTGCTCTCTTTACGGCTAGCGTATTAATAACTATCAGACTCTCGTTAAGATCCAAATCAACACTTACCTTCCCAAGTCTTATTGTTAAGGTAATAGTCATATCATTTCCGCTTTCAACTAGGCTATTTATAGCATTGTAAAGTGTTTCATAATGCTCGGCTGATGCTTCTAATACAATTTCTCTTGACACAGAATTATACATATTTTGTATTGTCTTCATATTCAAACCCGAGTTTATTGCAATATCGGTTGTAGGTAATTCGGGATTTAGCAGTTCTTTCTCATACCAATCAATAGTAACATCTTGGCTTTTTAACTTGGCATCAACAACCTTCCTGAAAAAATCAATTGCGTATTGGAGAAATTCAGCATCAATAAGAGTCACAACTTCGATTCGATAATCCTGCCCTTTGATAAGCTTGATAATAATATTCTTAACTACTGTTTCTGTTAATGTCATCTATTTTCTCCTTTGGCTAGCTTCCGAAATTCTTCAATATGCAAGATATGCGATTCTGTCTTATCGAATAACGATTTATTGCCGATTTCTTGTCTTATTCTTTCAATGTATTTCCGCTCCTTTTCAGTTAAGAAAAAATACCTGTCTAAATCTATTGCGGCCTTTCCTAAAGTACCGCTTCCAGCAAAAGGATCAAAAATTAAATCTCCCTTATAAGAATAAAGTTTAATGACTCTATTACATAATTCTTTTGGGAAAACTGCACTATGCACTTTATCGAACACAGGGTCAATTGCCCACACATTGGAAGTTTCGTATTCTTCTAAAACCTTACTTTGCTTAACTGTGTCCCAATCATATTGTCTCATAGCCCAATCTATAAGTTTATCCGTTTTTTTTCTATATACCATCACATATTCGGTTACGGGATTAGGTTTATAAGCCAAAGGCTTCCTGTGTTGCAAGAAACCGGCATTGCGATTTTTAACAGTTTCTTCAGGTTTTACCCAAACTATATCATCAATAAACTCCCATCCCATTTGGATTAAATGAGGATGAATGTCAAAAGGAATAGGATAACGCTTGCTTGAATGCTGCCTGCTAAATCTTGGAATAATAATCGGGGAAGTATTAAGCAAGAAAAAGCGCCCTTCTTTTGTAATTCTATGAACTTCTTTAAACACATCTGCTAAGAATTCAACATATTCGCCATAACTTTGATAAATTGAATAATCTCTCGCATTGTAGTATGGGGGTGATGTAAATGTTAAGTGTACTGACTCATCTGGAACATACTTTAAAATCCCTATTACATCGCCATAAACAACAACATTTTTCATAAAACCAGGGGATTCTCTGTGTTTTTCCTTTGAAATTGATAGACTTTTATTGTAGAAGAACTCCTTTTGAATGACAGATTGTATCATTTCGTTTGGGTGAGTCATTAACTTTTTGAGCGCTCCCTGAACTGTTGGATTTGATCTAAAAACTAACAATGCGCGGATAGCTTGCAGCAGAACTTTGGGGTCTGAGTCACTCAACATTTCCAATAAAAATGGAATTGCTTTATATGAGTGCATTCTACCAATAGTTGAAACAGCCTCTCGCCTTATTTGTGAATTCTGGTCTTCCCTAGCAAATCCATAAACCGTTTTTAGATAATAGTCGTTGCTTAATTTACCTATATTCTTTACAGCGAGGAGTCTTATCCGATCATCTTTGTTCTGAAGTAAAGATATGAAGCACTCCCCATTAAAACCAGAAGGTAAGCGACCAAGATGTTCCAACAAGAATAGAATTTTACCGTTATCTTTCTGTTCTCGTAATAGCTTGTATAACTCCCCCCGATTTTTTATTTTTAGTTCATTTATGTGTTCTGTTGTTATCATCGTATGGCAAGTCCTTATTTTAGTCTACTTATAGCTTCAATAACGTATTATCACTTACTCGCTATTGCCACGCTGGGGAAGTAGATGTGGGGGGTTTGTAGAAAGCCACCTACCCACTTGGCATCGCTGCCAATGGCTGTAATCTGGTTGAGAAGCTGGTAGACATTCCCTGAAACCATAGTATCTTTAACCCTGCCTACTATTTTACCACTTTCTACTTTATAACCTAAAAGAACATTGCCACTGAAATCACCACCTAAGATGTTGCCTTGCTCCGCCCCCATAAGCTGCTCAATAATTAGTCCTTCCTTTATATCGTTTACCATCTCGTCAAAGGTAGTATTGCCCGGGGCAATAATAAAAGCGCTGGGTGAGGGTGATGGTAAGCCACCACGATTCCTACTACCGTTTCCAGTGCTTCGTGTGCGGGCAAGGGCTGCCGTCTGAAGGTCATAAATAAAATTAGCTACTATGCCTTGTTCAATGAGTGGGGTACGCTGGCTGGGCACACCCTCATCATCAGAGGGACGGCTTTCCGGGCGGTAATCTATAGTGGGGTCATCCCACAACCTTAGCTTTTGGTCAAAAACTGGCTGACCAAGCCTATTACCTATCGGTGAAGCTCCCTCCATAACGGTCTTGCCATTAAAAGCCACCATTAAGGGTAGGATTAAGGCACTAGCTATCCCATTAGGGGTAAAGATAACCGGTAGTGGCTGGCTTGGCACCGAGGCTTGGTTTTTGGCTAATTCAAGCTGCTGTATTACCGTCTCAGCTACTGCCTTAGACCCTGATATGGGATGGCAAGAGCTTTCACTTTCACCGACGAATAACATATCTGTGTCACGAATCAAGCTCCCTTCAATACTCAGGCTAAAAGTGCTTATTCCATAATTTACCTGCCCACCACGAGAATTTATAATACGGACTGAGGTAACACTCTTGTGCACTCCAGCCTCACATACAATTTCTGGAGTATGCTCCCTGACTATTGTTATGAGTTCTTCCCCAAGCCTGACCATTTCTTCTAAGGATACCGACTCTATATTAGGGTCAAAGACCTCAATTCGGGGATAGGAGGTCGGAGGAGGAAAGTCAAACTTAGACGGCGTACCGAACTGGGCTGTTTCCACGGCATTATTAACCAGCCTTTGGATATCGCCTAGTTCTGTAGTAGCTGAATAGCCAATTTTGCCTTGTTTAATAATACGCAGAGCCAGGCTGCGGCTCTGCTTACTCTGAATATGCTTCAGGCGATTGGCTTCAAATTGAACAGGTATCTCCTCCGAGGAAACCATAAAGACCTCGGCTTCCTCAGCTACTTTTTTAGCTTGAGCCAGGATATTCTCCATACTACCCGCCTCCGACCAAGCAATGACGAATTCGGATATGAGGGCTGCCATTAGAAACAGGTAGCGGCACCTGCCCTCCCTTGCCACAGCCACCACCCTGGTTCATCTCCAGGTCATTACCAATTGTATCTATATTTTTCAGAGTTGCAAACACATTGCCGGTAAGCACTACCGGTCGTATTGCTTCAGCGACCTTGCCGTTGCGAATCATATAGGCTTCACCAGCAGAGAAGGTAAACATCTCCATACTGGTCGTGCCACCATACCAGTTCTTGGCATATACCCCTTCCTTAATGTCACCTATTATATCCTCAAAAGAGACTGACCCTGGCTCAATATAGGTGTTGGTCATGCGGACTATAGGTGGGTAGCGGTAATTAATGGCTCTGGCATTACCAGTAGGCTTTTCCCCCATCTTGGCGGCAGTTTCCCTGGAATGAAGCCTGCCGACTAACTTGCCCTCTCTAATAAGGTAGGTTTTAGTGGCTGGCACCCCTTCATCGTCATACTTATAGCTGCCTCGCAGTCCCGGTACAGCTGCACCATCAACAATATTAAGCTCAGTACTGCCAAATTTCTTACCTAGAACCATAATTTCCCGCAAACGGTCATTTTCATAAACAAAATCAGACTCTGACAGATGACCAAAGGCTTCATGGGTAAATACTCCAGCCAGAACCGGGTCCAATACCACAGTATATTCTCCTCCCTTTACCTGTGGTGCTGATAATAGCTCCACGGCATTATGTGACATCTGCTCTACCTGGTGGTGGAGACCCTGTATCAAGCTAAAATCACCGCTACTACCCAGGCTCAACCCTGCCTGTTGCACCTCACTGCCATCTATGGCTATAGCCGTTAGGCGCAGAGTAATATCCATCCTTTCCTGCTCTATATAGCTACCTAGTGAATTAGCAAAGATGAGCTTTCTATGGCTATCACCGTAGCCGATAATAGATGTCTGGAGCTTTGGGGTATGCCAGATAATATCATTATACTCATCAAGTATCTTTTTCTTCTCAGCTAAGGGAATATTCACCGGATTTCTATTTATCTCACTGGGCACAATGTCAACTACTGGTTCTACTGAAGCCAATTTGCTTTCTTCATTACCTACAAATTGGGCCTGCTTCACTGCCATCTCTACTTTAGCTGGCAGCTCATCCAGATTATTAAAGCTGACAAAGCCCCAGCCACCTCTTACCATAGCTCGCACATTTCCCCCACTAGCCGTTGCTTTACCAATAGACTCTAAATCCCTTCCCCTGTAGGTAATGCGGCTGGTCTGGCTCTGCTCAAGGTGAGCCTCTATATAATCAGCATCATATCCTTTAATTACCTCAGCTAGCTGGTGTCCAATAGCTTCAATATGATTCATAACCACTTAGTTTAACGATACACCAGGCTGGTTGTCAATTTAAAATAAACTATCTTGTAAAGCACATTGATGAATTTTACCTTCTATACTATAATAAGACTACATTCAACATAAATAATAAGTATTGTATGTTGACAGGATGTTGGGACTGTGATATATTTAGTATACCCTAATTACTTGTTAGCACCTTAACAATTGGATAGCGGAAGGAAGGTTCAAGCGAAGTAAATTTTATTTGGAGAGTTTGATCCCGGCTCAGGATAAACGCTGGCGGCGTGCCTTATGCATGCAAGTCGAACGTCTCGCCTATGGCGAGTAGTGGCGAACGGGTGAGTAACACGTAAGTAATCTGCCCTTAAGTAGGGGATAACTCTAAGAAATTGGAGCTAATACCTTATGTGGTGATGGAGGTAAAGCTTCATCACTAAAGCCTTAGGGCGCTTAAGGATGAGCTTGTGTCCGATTAGCTAGTTGGTAGGGTAACGGCTTACCAAGGCGACGATCGGTAGCTGGTTTGAGAGGATGTCCAGCCACACTGGGATTGAGATACGGCCCAGACTCCTACGGGAGGCAGCAGCAAGGAATATTGTGCAATGGGCGGAAGCCTGACACAGCGACGTCGCGTGGGGGATGAAGGCCTTCGGGTTGTAAACCCCTTTTCTCAGGGAAGAATAATGACGGTACCTGAGGAATAAGCCTCGGCTAACTACGTGCCAGCAGCCGCGGTAATACGTAGGAGGCTAGCGTTATCCGGATTTACTGGGCGTAAAGAGGGCGTAGGCGGCTTTTCAAGTCGGATGTAAAATCTCCCGGCTTAACTGGGAGAGATAATCCGATACTGTTGGGCTAGAGGGCAGCAGAGGGAGGTGGAATTCCCGGTGTAGTGGTGAAATGCATAGATATCGGGAGGAACACCAGTGGCGAAGGCGACCTCCTGGGCTGCTTCTGACGCTGAGGCCCGAAAGCGTGGGGAGCGAACAGAATTAGATACTCTGGTAGTCCACGCTGTAAACGATGGACACTAGGTATGGGGAGTATCGACCCTCTCTGTGCCGAAGCTAACGCATTAAGTGTCCCGCCTGGGGACTACGGCCGCAAGGCTAAAACTCAAAGGAATTGACGGGGGCCCGCACAAGCAGCGGAGCGTGTGGTTTAATTCGATGCAACGCGAAGAACCTTACCAAGGCTT
>Ga0114922_10000849_pt1 | contig 29369 bp, 23 predicted proteins | sample AartaG_FD_100975 | JGI IMG/M metagenome (GOLD analysis project Ga0114922, IMG submission 100975) | Deep subsurface microbial communities from Aarhus Bay to uncover new lineages of life (NeLLi) - Aarhus_00045 metaG | ecosystem: Environmental > Aquatic > Marine > Oceanic > Sediment | place... | reverse complement strand
TTCGCCAACAGCGGCGATGCACTGCCGCCTTGCGGCGTCCCTTTCTCACTACGCGTTCGCGCCCCGTCCTCCAGCACGCCGGCATTCAACCACTTCTGGATGAGCCGCACGACGCGCCGGTCGAGACACGCAAGTACAACGTGTCTGGCATGCTCGCCCACCAATACATGAGTCAGTTCAGTACGCGCAAGATTGACGCGATATCGAGCGTCGGCTCCACGATCATATTCAGGGTTAACAGCACGGATGCCGCGTACCTGAAGAAGGACCTGCATGGCCGCGTCAATGTTGATGATCTTAATTCGAGGACTCGTCGACGCGGATGGTTAACCCGCCCCGCCTGTACGGCGGGCCGTGTGGGCTGCGCCGTCGAGAGGAATTCTTGCCCTAACCTGCGCAATCACTCCGTTGTCAGAATATTGTCCGCCGGCCTGCGAATTCCAAAGGCCAGATGAGCGTGCGCGAATGTGCGGCGTGCCGCCGGGTACGGCAAAGTCATCTTTGCTCCTCGCGTTGCGTCCCTTAGTCCGAGACGTGCCGTCGTGGCGTTGTAAAAACGTGTACGGTCATTAAGCGATTCTGACAAAAGACGTGTGGCACGAGTTTTCAACCCGTGTTGTTCACCGGTTGGAAACTGGTGCCACAGGTTTCGTTGGAGTCTCGAAGTGCGGTTCTCATGGGCCAGGCAACGTGTCGACGGGGTGTGCCGTCCCGGCGGCTCTCAGGGCCCGCAAAGTCACGGTCATTTCTTACAGGAGTGTTGACCATGTTCACAAGGCTCACCGCAAGACACACGGTGTCGGTCTTCCTGATCGCACTGACCGCCCTGCCCGCGGCTGTCCGGGCCGAGGGGGTCGAGGATTCATTTTACAAGGCGTATTACCTCGAGCACCGAACGGGTGACTACGCAGGCGCCGCCGACCTTTATGGGAAGGTTGCCGACAACCGCGGCGTTGAAGCGTGGATTCGGGATGAAGCCCGGGCCCGTCTGGCGGCCTGTCGGGAAGAGTTGGCGACTACCGACTTCGCCAGGCTGATGCCGCCGCAGACACTGGCCTATTTCGAGCTGAATCGCCCCGGCGAGCAGATCGCCCGGCTGCTGGACCAGCTTGGGCTGCTCGCGGAACCGGGCGGCTTGACCAGCCCGGACGGGCAGCGCGTCGCCATAAGCCCCGAACTGCTCAAGGAAGTCCTGGGGCTGCGCGGGGCGGCGATCGCGGTGACCGGCGTCAACATGTCCAAGCAACAGCCGGCCGGGGTGGCCGTCTTCCATCCGGGAAACATGGACGTCATCCGGGGGTTGATCGAGACGGGCCTGCCGATCGGCGGGGAGCCGGTCGAGCCGATTGAAGGCTTCCCCACCTACTGCGTCGAGGGGAAGGTCTACGTCACCATTACCTCCAAGCTGGTCGTGGTCAGCGGGCAGAGGTCGCTGATCCAAGGCGTCGTCAGACGATTGAAGGGAGAGGATCGCCCGTGTCTGGCCGATGACGAGACGATGAGCCGGGTCATCACCGACCGGGGTGATGACGCGCTGGTGTTCTTCTTCGTTAACGCTAAACGAGTCATGCCAATCGTCTCGGGCCTGATGGGGATGGGGGCGGCCAAAAGCCCCGAACTGGCCATGGCCAACGCCGTGCTTGACCTCAACAGCATGGAGTCCATCGCAGGACACCTCGGCATCAGCGACGAGGGCATCGGCCTGGACGTCAGCCTGCGCCTGGCGGAGGGACACCGCAACCTGGTCTACAACTTCTTCCGTATGCCGGGCATCACCAAGGACACATTCAAGTACATCCCCGAAGGCGCAGCCGCGTTCCTGGCCGCATCCCTGAACGAACCAACCTACTCGATGGGCGAGACCTGGAAAGGCAACGACGAGGAGCCGCCCGTCGTCACCGCGATGGATTTCGGTCGCGAGATCTTCGGCAACATCGTCAGCTTCACGGTCTTCGTCCTGCCGCCCGAAGGGACTCCCGCCGGCGGCAAGTGGCCGATCCCCGACGCAGCCTTAGTCATCACGGTCAACGATCCGTCCAAGTCCGAAGCCCTTTGGACCCAGATGTTGGGGTTGGCGAGCATGGCCACCGGCAAAGCGCCGATGGAAGGCACATCGCTGGACGTTGGCGGCACGCGGGTCCGCAGCTACTCCATGCCCGAGGGCGTCACCATCTACCTGGCCATGATCGACCATGAAATGATAATGGCCACGAGCCAGGGCGCCGTCGCCCGCTCGATTGAGGCGAAACAAACGGGACAGTCGATCTTCAACGATCCGAAGTTCGCTCCGGTCCGGCGGCGAATCGGCAAGGACACGACCAAAGTCGTTTTCGCACACCCCAATCGCTGCGCCCAGATCGCCAAAATGTACATGGGCCTGGGCGAGATCGCCGAGATGGAACCCTGGATCAACACCATGGAAGACACAGTCGTCTCCACGGTGTTCGAGCATTCCGATCAGGAGTTCCACTTCTCGGCCCTGGTGGGCGGCATCCCGGACGTGGGCGAGCTGGTGTCGGCCCTGATCATGGAGGAAAAACATCGCGCGGAGCGCCACGCGACGCATCGCGTCGAGCAGCACGGCAAAATCCAATCCGCCATGAAGCAGGGCGGATGGGAGGACGCGATCAAGACCGTGGAGACCGTCTCCGGTATTCCTTCCGATAGCGCTGAGCAGCTTGTCAAAGCTTTCCAGAAGGTGGCCGTGGAAAAAGGCAACCACCAGGCCGCCGGCAAGATCGGCGAAGCGGTCTTCAAGGTCTGGCACGACGACGCGCTGAATCTAAACAATTTTGCCTGGGCGCTTCTGACCGAAGACCAATACGGCGGCAAACACGACGACCTGGCGCTTAAGCTTTCAGAGCGGTCAAACGAAATTACCGGCTATGAAATCTGGTCTTACGTCGATACGCTCGCGTTGGCCAAATTCAAAACCGGCGACGCCAAAGCCGCCGTCAAACTCGAAAAGAAAGCGATCCAACTGTCAGAGGGACAAGGCATCGACGAACTGAAAGCTGCCCTGGCCCGCTTCCAGGACGCGATCAAGCAGGGCGAGCCGCCCGGTGCAGACTGACAGGCTATCCCACAAGTCCTGTGGGAACGGCTTTCCAGCCGGTCAAATGACAGGTTAGAAACCCTGTCCCACAGGTCTTGGATAGGCTCTTAATCCGCCCGCCAGGTCGTGCCGTCGGCGCGGTCTTCCAGCGAGATGCCGTTCTCGGCCAGGCGGTCGCGGATCATGTCGGCGGCTTCGAAGTCTTTCTTGTTGCGGCAGTGGGCGCGAACGTCTATCAAGACTTGCATCACCTTGTTGAGTAGCTCATCCGATGCGCCGGTCTTTTCGGGGGGGGGCTCGAGGAACAACCCCAGCAGGCGGCCCAGGCCGATCAGACGACCCGTCGCCGCCCGGGCGTCGGCAATGGCCGCCGCCGGCCGCTCGGTGTCCACCTTATTCTCGTCCATAAACCGGTTGATCACCGGGGCCAGGTTGAACATGGCGGCGATGCCCGCCGCCGTATTGAAGTCTTCGTCCATCGCCTCAACGAACCGCTTGGTATGCTGCGTCAGGGCCGTGTTCAACGCTTCGTCGCTCGCCGTCGCCTCCAGGTCCGAAGCCGTGTAAGCGCTTTCGCCGCTGACCCGCTCAATGCGCTCGAAGAGTCGATAAAACGTCTCGAGGCCCTTGCGCCTGCTTTGAAGCTCTTCGTCGGAGAACTCGATCGGCCGGCGATAGTGCGTGCTGAGCACGAAGAAGCGGATCAACTCAGGCGAGAACTCGTCGAGCAGGTTGTGCAAGGTCAATCGCTGTAGAACCCTCTGGGCGTCGGGGTCGGCATCCGACTTGGCGATTTTCTTGGTGTCGAACCGCGTCAGGCCGTTGTGCATCCAGTACCTGGCAAACGGTTTGCCGGTGGCGCTTTCCGACTGGGCGATTTCGTTCTCGTGATGCGGAAAGATCAGGTCCCTGCCGCCGCCGTGAATGTCAAACGTCTCGCCCAGATACCGCATCGACATGGCCGAGCACTCTATGTGCCAGCCTGGCCGACCCTCGCCCCACGGCGAGTCGAACCTGACCTCGTCCGGCTCGCCCGGTTTGGCCGCCTTCCAGAGGGCGAAATCGCCCGGGTTGCGCTTGACCCCGCTTTGCAGTTCGCGCCGGCTCTCCTGTTCCTCGGCCGATCGGTTCGACAGTTTGCCGTAGTCGTCGTCACGAGTGACGTCGAAGTAAACGTCGCCGTCCGAGACGTAGGCGAAGCCCTTTTCCATGAGCTTTTGAATGATCCCGCAGATGTCGCCCATGTGCTCGGACGCCTTGGGCATGACGTCGATGCCGTCCACGTGGAGCTTCTTCATGGCATCCAGGTAGTCCGCCGTGACGCGCTCCGCCAGCTCCACCGTGGTGGTGTCCTGCAAGCGGGCCTCCTCGATCAGCTTGTCGTCCACGTCGGTGATGTTCACCACCCAGGTGACGTCATAGCCCCGATAGACCAGATATCGCTTGATCGCGTCGAAGATGATCGGTCCCACCGCATGGCCTATGTGACTGGGTTTGTAGACCGTCGGCCCACACACATAGATCCCCACCTTGCCGGGTGCGACGGGTTGAAAGAGTTCCTTCCGGTCGGTCAACGTGTTGTAAACAACAATGTTCATGAGCAATGGACACAAATGGGGCGTTCAAGATATCGGGTGTACGGGTGACGCAGCAAAACACCGTAATGCCACGCCACCCAATCACGTTGCACTGGCACCCGAAAGATGTCATCGCAAACCTACGGTCAATCTTCAATCATCGGGATCAAGAACATGTACTATCCCGAAACTGAAGCGTGGACTCCGTCCGAACAGTTCCGTATCGTACATACATACGCGAATCACGTACACATCATTCACGCGTAGCCTCAAACCGTAACTTCCCGCGATCGCCCGTCGTTCCAGCGAAGTTAAGATATGGTGCTTCGGACAGACCCGAGAAGGCCTCCCAGACTTCGTGTTGCCCGGGATATTGCTCAGGCAAAAACACATCAAGAAGCTGCTCGTGCTCAGGGCCCTCCAGGAAATCCATCGCCCGTTCATAGAAATCCCACTCAGAATCCGAGAGCCTGTGATCCGTCAGGACCACCAGAGCAACATGATACTCTTTGGGGGCATCCGCGAATGAGGGGACGCGTTCCCCGTTGGCCTCGATGATCTCCGCGATGGTCACCGTTTCGAACCGTTCCGCCGCGAACACGTCCAATCCCTGCTCCGTCTCACCAAGCCTCTCGACGCCGACGGCCACCTGAATAGGAGGAACCTCGTCCGGTCCGGCAAGACCCATCAAATAAAGCTCCAGCGGCGCATAGGCAGACCGGTTGACCCCTCTTCCTGCCGGTTTGACATCCGCGTGGAACAGGCCCTCACCCCGCGGTGCCAGCGAGCCCGGATACCAGCCTCCCAGTAATCCCCCCACGGATGAGAAGCCCCAGTGACCTTTGTAACGATCCAGTTGGGCTTTGAGCGCTGGCGGACCTGCAAGACCGCCACCCCAGAAGTGCGCGAACTCGTGAAGAAACCTGCCCGCCACCAACTGTTCCTTCGTTGGGAGGAACACATACCCTCGCAGGTATTCGGGACATAACCAGGAGCATCCTTTAACTGAGCTGGTCCCTATCCCGCGCTCCAGTCGCCGAAACCTGGCGTTAAAGGCCAGCGCGGGAGGGTCCGGAAGCCCGTCCACGATCCGAAGCACTTCCTGATAGGCCACCCCATACCGTAAGAACTCCTCCTCGGACATTTCAGTGCCGTCCGATAACCACAATTCAAACCCTCGTTCGGCCATAAGCCGGGCCATCGTAACGAACCTGTCTTCGAAATCAAGCGTGAAAACAATCGCCTCCGGGCGAGAATCAAACCGTAAAAGGAATTCGTCGACGACACATTCCAGCGCCAGCCGCGCGCCCGTGGGAGCACTCAGAATCGCTTCATAGGACTTGGAGTTCATGAAGGATACCGCGCGTCCGCTTGGCGAAATCTGAACATCGTCGTCGTTATCCACGAAGCAAAGGCTTATGGTGTTATTCTCGCACCCAACGACGCAGGTACCGATCAGGCAAATCAGATTAAGCCCGGCCCGACTCAGTTGCCCCGCTGTGTTTGCGCTCATTTCTGCACCGCCAGCTTATCCAGAAAATGCGCCGCCGCCTTGATCCCCTTGTGAAAATCGTCCAGGGCGAACCACTCGTTGGGGCCGTGCGCGTTGCAGTTGGGATCGCAGAGCCCCATCATGATCGAATCGGCCCCTAGAACCTCCCTGAATAGCGGTAGAATCGGAAGCGAGCCGCCCTCGCGGATAAAGGCCGGGGGCTTGCCGTAGGCCGCCTCCACCGCCGCCGCCGCCGCCGTCATGCCGGGTGATTTCAACTCGGCCACGTACGGAAGACAGGAGCCGAGCAGCTTCACCTCAACCCGAACCCCGTCCGGGGCTGCCGCCATCACCGCTTCATCAAACGCCTCCGAGATATTGGCTGGATCCTGATCCGGCACCAGCCGCATCGACACCTTGGCCGTCATCTTCGACGGGATGATTGTCGAAGCTCCCTCGCCGGTGAACCCGCCGTAAAGGCCGTTGACGTCCACCGTCGGCCTGACCCACTTGCGCACCACGGTCGAATATCCGCGCTCGCCGTCCAGTTCGGGCACGTCCAACGACTTGCGGTAGGCGCCCTCATCGAACGGCAGGCTCTCGAGCTGCTCTCGTTCCGCCTCGTCAAGCTCGCGCACCCGGTCATAGAAGCCGGAGATCGTGCATCGGTTGTAGGTGTCCTTCAGCGACGCGATAATCGCGGCCAGGGCGTTGCCGGGATTGCAGACCGTCCCGCCGAATGAGCCGCTATGCAGGTCCTGCTTTGGCCCGTACACGGTGATCTCTTTGTAGACCAGCCCTTTGACGCCGTAAGTAATGGCCGGAGTCTCCGCGTTGAGCTTCGAGGTGTCAGACAGCGCGATGTAATCGCACGCCAGCCGGTCGCGATGCTGGCGGATCACTTCCTCCAGGCTGGGCGAACTGATCTCCTCTTCACCTTCCACCAGGTACTTAACCCGCACCGGCAGCTTGCCGGCAGCCTTCACCCACGCCTCTGCGGCCAGAAGATGCGCCAGCACCTGCCCCTTGTCGTCCGCCGAACCGCGGGCATAAAGCATTCCGTCCCGGACGGTCGGCTCAAACGGCGGGGTGTTCCACAACGATTCATCCCCGGTGGGCTGAACGTCGTAGTGGCCGTAGACCAGCACCGTGGGCCCGCCCTCGACCTCGCCGCTGTCGGCCACCACCGCCGGATGGCCCGGCGTCTTGATCAGGTCAGCGTTGATGCCGCAGCCGGCGAGAATCTGCTTGACCCACTCGGCGGCCCGGTGCATGTCGTCTTTGTGCTCGGGGTCGGTCGAGATGCTCTGAATCCGCAGGAACTCATAGAGACGCTCGACATAGGAATCGCGATTGGACTCGATGTACTCGATGACTTTGCTGATCACGACCAGGGTCCTCAAAATGGTTCGCAGCAGTGTGGCACGTAGCTGTGTGGCACGCAGCAGTGTGGCACCGGCGACTCGCCGGTGAGATAGCTGGATTCACAGGCGAGTCGCCTGTGCCACATCGGTGCCCCCGGAACCGCATCCGGCGTTCGACGTCCCAGCCCGATACCGAGCGGCGGCGGGATCACCAGCCCCCACAATCCAGGCTGAATTCTAGCAGGTTGCATGCCGGCCGTCCAACGGCGAGCGGCTCGCCGCCACCCGGTCAATAGCGTTTGCTTGTTTTGGGACTAGAGCGACACGGGCATGGAGCGAACGTTCCAAATCTGCTCGGCATACTCGCGGATCGTGCGGTCGCTCGAGAACTTACCCATCTGGGACGTGTTGAGAATTGACTTGCGGGTCCACGCGCTCGAATCACGATAGGTACGGCTCACGTCGCCCTGGCACTTCACGTACGCGTCGAAGTCGGCCAGCACCATGAAGTGATCGCCGTGGTGCAACAGGCTGTCCACGATCGGTTGAAACAGACCGGGCTCGTCGAGAGAGAACCTGTTTTGCTGGATCTGGTCCAAGACGGTCCGCAGTTCCTCGTTGGCGTGGTAGTAGTCCCACGGATTGTAGCCGGCGGCGCGGAGTGATTCGACCTGTTCGGCGGTCAGGCCGAAGATGAAGATGTTCTCGCGGCCGACCTCCTCGAGGATTTCCACGTTGGCCCCGTCGAGCGTCCCGATGGTCAGCGCGCCGTTAAGGGCGAACTTCATGTTGCCGGTCCCGGACGCTTCCATGCCGGCGGTCGAGATTTGCTCCGACAGTTCGGCCGCGGGCATGATGAACTCCGCCAGGGAGACGCCGTAGTTCTCGGGGAAAACGACCTGCAAACGCCCGTCGACTTTCGGGTCTTCGTTGACCACGCGCCCGACGGCACCGGCGAGCCGGATGATCAGCTTCGCGAGCCAGTAGCTCGGCGCCGCCTTGCCGGCCAGCAGCACCGTGCGCGGGACGAAATCGCCCTCGCGTCCCTCGCTGATCCGATTGTAGAGCGTGATGACGTGGAGAATGTTCAGCAGTTGACGCTTGTACTCGTGGAAGCGCTTGACCTGACAGTCGAGCATGGGACCGGGGTTCATGGCCAAGCCTTGCGTCTTGTAGACATAGCCAGCCAACCGCTCCTTGTTCAATTGCTTGATCTCGCGCCACCGTTCCTGAAAGCTCTCGTCATCCGCCAACGGGATCAGACGGCGCAGTTGGGTAAGGTCGTTCACCCATCCGTCCCCAATGGCATCGGTGATGAGGTAGGCCAGCGGCGAGTTGGCCTTCTTCAGCCAGCGGCGCGGCGTCACACCGTTTGTCTTGTTGTTGAACCGCGTCGGATAGAATTCGTGGAAGTCCCGCAGGACACGGTCCTTCAGAATGTCCGTGTGCAGTGCCGAGACACCGTTGACGGAATGGCTGCCGATGATCGCCAGGTGGGCCATCCGCACCTTGGGCTCGGCCCCTTCCTCGATCACGGACATCCTGGCGATACGCCAGTTGTCTTTCGGATAGCGATCCGTCACCTCGTCGAGAAAACGACGGTTGATTTCGTAGACGATCTGAAGGTGTCTGGGCAGCAGGTTACCCAGTAGCGAGACGCTCCATTTCTCAAGCGCTTCCGGCAGGACCGTGTGATTGGTGTAGGCGAAGGTGCGGGTCGTGATGTCCCAGGCGACGTCCCAATCGAGCCCCTCGCAATCCATGAGCAGTCGCATCATCTCTGGGATGGCCAGGGCCGGGTGCGTGTCGTTGAGCTGGATGGCCGCCCGATCGGGCAGGAGCCGCCAGTCATCGTGCAAAGCGGCGAAGCGAGCCAGAATGTCCTGCAGAGAGGCTGATACCAGCAGGTACTCCTGCTTCAACCGAAGCTCCTGGCCCTGGGCGAAATCATCCTTGGGATACAGGACCTTCGTGATGTTCTCGGTGAGTGCCTTGTCCTGGCACGCCCGCATGTAGTCTCCGTGGTTGAAGTAGTTGAGATCGAACTCGTTTGTGGATTTGGCGGCGAACAGGCGCAGAGTGTTGACCGTGTTGTTACGATAGCCGGGCACGGGCATGTCGTAGGGCATCGCGAGGACGTCGTGCGTATCGACCCAGCGAAACCGCAGACGGTTCTTCGCGTCGGTGTAGCATTCGGATCGCCCGTAGAGCTGGACGCGGATGGTGTGTTCCGGGCGTGCGATCTCCCAGGGGTTGCCCATTCTGAGCCAGTCGTCGGGCTCCTCCACCTGTTGTCCGTCGCGGATGCGCTGGGAGAACATACCGTGCTCGTACCGGATGCCGTACCCGTATCCTGGGAGTTCGAGCGAGGCCATCGAGTCGAGGAAACAGGCGGCCAACCGTCCCAGACCGCCGTTGCCGAGCCCGGCTTCTTCCTCGATATCCCTGATGTCCTCCAGACTGTGGCCGAGCTTGTACAACGCCTCATAGGCCTCGTCATACAGATGAAGGTTGACCAGGCTGTTGCCGAGGGTCCGCCCGATAAGGAACTCGAGCGACAGGTAGTAGACGCGTTTGGTATCGGGGTTGTTGTAGTAGGTGCGGCGTGTGGCGATCCAACGCTCGATCAGGCGGTCGCGGACCGTCATTGCCAACGCAATATAGCGGTCGCGCTGGGAGGCGAAACCCGGCACCTTGGCCTGCGTGAAAGCGATGTGGTTGAGGAACGACATCGTGAGAGATTGGGTGTCAAGCCCCTCCCTCTCGTTCCGCGTCTTGGCTACGACCGTCTCGGTATCCAGAATAGTCATGATCGGCAGTCCAAAGATGAGTTGAATCGCTAATTGGCGGAGCCAAGGATGGCTTGTGCCTCTTCGATCTGCCCCTCTAACCCGTCCCGTGTGCGGGCTAGGTCGTTGGTAGTCAAGCCGATGGTTTCGAGCATGTCGTCCGTGATCACCTCGCCTTTGGTTTGGAGGTCGAACCCCAGACCCTCTTGACAGCACAGAAGGTCCGCGCATCGAAGGATCCACACCATCGGTTGAAACGCGTCGTCGACAGTCTGGGGATTGTGGTGTCCGCTGACGCAGGCGCGGAGCGTGTCGGGGAAACGCCACTTCACCGTCAGGGCGTACCCGAAGTCCTGGTGCGTCGCCCCGATGATATCCTGCTCGAATTGAAGGAACCCACCTTCGCCGCCGGAGCACTTTCGGCAGACTTCAGCGAGCTGGCTCGTGTGCGTCTGCCGTGCCACAATCAGCCCGAGGTCGTGAATGAGACCGGCCAGGAACATCTCGTCGGCCGCCGTGCGGCTCCCTGCCGCCTGGGCCAGCTTCTTTCCCGCGACCGCTACCGCCAGACAATGCTTCCAGAGATCACTTGCGTCGAAAAGATCCGGGTCGCGTCGTCCGCTGAACATCTGAGTGAGCGAGACGGCCACCGTAAGGTTCTTGACGGCCGATAGGCCGAGTAAGATCACGGCGCGCTCCACGCCGGCGATCTGCCCGGGAAGCCCGTAGAAGGCGGAGTTGACGACCTTCAGCACTTTGGCTGACAGCGCGGGATCATGCTTGATGACGTCGTGAAGATCTCGGCTGGTCGCGTTGGGATCCTCCACGACCTCGATGATCCTGACCGTGACCTCCGGAAGGGTCGCGATCTGGCCCATGGACTCAATGGCCTGCCTGGCCGTCGCATTGCCGATATCAGCCGTATCAGCCGTCTGAGTGTTCATGTGTACCCCCTGGATGGTTCGTCACGCACACCTGGCACGAGAGTTTCATCGGCTCTGCCATGGATGCGGTATAGGCCCAACGCGGTGTTTGCGGCACAGTGCCTGTAGGCCCGACGCGTCGATGACGCCTGCGAGCCGACATGCGGTGCTTTGTCCGCGCAGATCTGTCTCTAGTGTAGTGATTCATAAATGGTGCATCGGAGTCCGATACCGTTCTTCGTGCTTACCAGCTACTCAGCGCGGCTCCGCCGCAGCCAAAAATGCGCGCAGGAAAACAAGAATGTCCAGGATAACAATATAGGGCGTTGCGCTCCCTCACGGTCGCGGCCCGGATAAGATGCGAACCGTGTGAATCACTACACTAGATAGTCCTGTGCGCCCTACAATTGATGGTTATCACCCCACGCGCCTGGTGACGCACGATCACGCCGCTAACAGCAGCAAACCAGCTCTTTGCAGGTGACGGGCTTGATGCGGCCCGCGTGACCGGCCTGGCCGAACGCCACCATCCGATCGACGCAAATCTGTTTCATGGCCTCGCGCGCGACCCCCATGTACTTCCGCGGGTCGAACTCACTCCTGTCGGTGGCAAACACCTTGCGGATCGCGCCGGTGATGGCCAGACGGTTATCGGTATCGACGTTGATCTTGCGAACGCCGTTGGCGATGCCGCGTTGAATCTGGTCGACGGGGACACCGTAGGTCGGTTTTATCTGGCCGCCGTATTGACGGATGATGTCGAGCAGGTCCTGCGGCACGCTGGAAGATCCGTGCATGACCAGGTGTGTGTTCGGTAGACGCTGGTGGATCTCTTCGGACATGGTCATCGGCATTGCTGATGTAGTATTTGACCTCCGGTTTGGGCTCCAGGGAGGAGCGACGGATCAGGAGCCAACCGGGCGGGCCAGGCTTACGGTGGCGGACCTGCCAGACCCGTACGGCGGCGGTCCAACCGGCAGGATACTTTCAGTCCTGTAGTCGTAGTTGTCTTGGCGATGAGGTTCACTACGGTCGCATAGTCAGCCAAGGGTTCGCCTCGCCACTTGGAGCTGATGAACGAGAACAGCCGATGTTCCACCTTGTTCCACTTGCTCGTTCCTGGGGGAAAATGACAGACCGACATCGGAAGCCTCAACTCGTCAGCCAAACGTTGAAGTTCCCACGTCCACCTCGCTGACCAGGTCGCGGGCGATCAGCACATCCACAAGCGGCACGCCGGACACCTCCGACTCGTACCGCGCGTCGGCCAGCGTCGTCAGCGTCAACTGCCGGTCTTCCAGAAGTTTGGATACGATCTTCGGCTCGCCCACCTCGGCTGCAATCATCGTTCACCTCATCAATCTTCCACGGATCGGACGCAATCCCGCCGGACCGCCCACCTGAGCCTGCATCCCCCTATTCCGCAGTCGACATCCCAGGTTCAAAAAACCCGGGCCACCCGTCCTCAAATCGGGCGTATCGGCTTCAAGCTCATCAAGCACGCACAAGGAAGCGGGGCCTGCGCATGGCACACACCTCCGGTCTACACGTCAACGACACGCAGTATGGCACCTGCTTCGCTCTCATCCACGCCGCAAGAATAGAAACTGATGCTTCCCTGTCCCACCCTGGTCCCGGACTCCATGTCGCTCGCAGCCCTCCACGCTCTCGTACAACAACGCGGCCGTTTCAAACCCGCAAGGTTCTGCGAATGGCCGAATGATCTCTGCCATGTCGCGGCCTTTTACGACACCGAGGTGCAAGATGCACAGGCCGCCCGGCTTAATCACCCCGCGAAGCACATTGAAAACAGAACGATAGATGCCCATGGAACGTGCTTGAGCCTCCTCCAGGTAATCCCCCCGTTGGGAGCTCCGGAAATCCTCGTCCTCCCACCCGCAGAACCATAACCGTAACCAGTTGGCCAAGTAAAACCGAGTGCTATTTAGGAACGGCGGAGACGTGATGATCACATCTACTTTGCAGCCCAGATCCGGCAGCGCCATGACCGACGCCTGAAACGCCCTGCCGGGACGGTAGCGAGATGGAAGCGTGTACCCGAGTGACCGGCGGACTTTCTGTCTCAAATGCTGCAGTAGTGGCTTGTACACGTACTCACCACTCGGCGCAAACGGTGTGATTCCATGCGAGCGACGGCTGAGCGCATACGGTCGGTTGCCATGAAGAATGTGAAGTAAACAGGCGAAGACCAACGAGTACGCCGCCGAGACGCACTTTCCGTTCCGGAAAAAGCGTCTCGCCGCAACGATCTCCCCAAATGTCCGTTCGTGAAAGTACTCGTGGATGTTACCATTGATATTGCGCAATCGTACGCCGTTGAGTTCTTCCTTACCGGCCGGACATTCGCGAAGGTATGCTTCAAGTTCACCCAGCACTGCCTCTATGTCACTGAGATCCGGGAACGAGACCTTGGCATTCGAATTATGAAACGCGACTGGGTTAATGTCGTTGGCGATTCCGACTCGTCCCTGCAAACACGCCTCAAAAGGGATCGTACCGACTCCACTGAAAGGATCAAGTACAACCTCTCCAGGACAACTGAAGTAACGCACTAGGAAGTGCGCAATCGCCGGCTTGAGCTTGCTCTGGTATGAACAGAGTGAGTGCAGGGCGTGCCCCCAATTGCGGCTTTTGAATGGTGCACTATGGTAGGGGAATTCACCAAACAGAGCCAAACGCTTCTCAACCGATGCGCATGTTCCTACCTCATATTCTTTGTCCGGGAATAGCTCGAGCTGTTTGTGTGAATCCGTCACGGGAACAGCTTTCCCTCCTTAGCACCCTTAATGATGTCCTCGGCGAACGCTCGCGCCTTCATTACTGAGTCATTGTCACGGATTAGGGCACCGAGTTCGTAGTTCCGACGTAGGCCGGAGTACGTCAGGTTCTGTGAACCGAATAAGACAAGTTCGCTATCCTTGACGATGAACTTGGCATGAAGCTTCTCGTTGATGTACCATGTTACCCGCTGGGTGAGTGCGGGATTGCTTGAAGCCACCTTCTTCAGATTCGCAGCCGCCTGGCGCACGCTTGCCTTCTGATCACGCCACAGGGTCTTCAGCCTGGTAACAAGGATGAGGCGCTTCTCAGCGTATCCTACTCTGTTGATGATGTTCTGGATTGCAGTGGTATCGACAAATGGCGAAACGGCAATGAGTTCCTTCCAATCCGAATTGAGGATTTCAATTAGTCGATCTTCAAAGTCCTTGCGGTTCGATGTCGGTGATGTGAGAACTGGAAACTCTATCATTTAACTGGTGGAATATCATAAGGAGGGGTAAACACAACAGGCTGTTCCGATTGAAGGTTACTGGTCAACTTAACTCCCAGTCCGGCTATTATCGTGAACAACCGTGCGCTGATACTAGACGAACGCACCCGTCGTTTCGCCCCGAGGTCACCCAGAATTATCAACAGTGCTTTCTTTTCATTCGGGCTGCTCGTCGCAGCGACAACATCATCGTACCAAATCGGGATCGCCTTCTCCATCTCAAGCAGCGCACTCCTTCCAAGGTCCGTCAAGGAAACAATGTCGTAGTCCCTCTGAGCGGTTCTGTGGTATCGGAGCTTTGTTGACGACCAGCGTTGCGGTGTTGTCGTTCGGCGGTCGATGAGGCCGAGCTTGTGCGAAAGGATGATCCAGTTCCAAACATCGTTCGCCGCGTTCAAACACTTCTTGCGGAACTCGTCGCGTGTAAACGAACTTCGGCCGACCTCAGAGAACGCTTGCGTTGTGAGCGACCGAAACCGCTCTTCGTAGCTGACTTGTTTGGCACTCTTTCTCTTGAGAAACTCACATGCGTCGTCAAGAAGCCATCTCTCGGTGACCGGTTCGCACTGACTGGGTGGCACGAATCGGAAGACCGTAAGGGCGATATCATCAGTGTTGAGTTCGACGTCCAAATCCTGCGCGAGGCTGATGGCTCCCAGAAAAACGCGCATCGGCCTGATTCGATAGTGCCCATACCCCGCCTGCTTGTGTTCGGCTTGATAGTGAAAAGTCCGAACCTGGGAACATTTCAACTTGATGCCCAGACTGTAAGAACGAAGTAAAGGAATAACGTTCCTTCCGCCTTCGAGGGCTTTCAAATACTCTCCAAGCCTTGGAGGAGTGTACGTGTCACCTCGTACGAGACCGAAGTAGCGCCATCCTAGCCTTTTCTCGCGCATGTGAGCCATGGGGCCTTCCATGTTTGCTTTTTCGGCGCGATACCGTTGCCCTGCGATTGCGCGGATCGCCAGTTCCATGTCGAGCGTCTTTCCTCGTTTTGCCTGGAAGATATCGTTATGTAGATCGTCATGACTACGCAGCCATTCGTTCATTTTGTCAATATCCGCGGCCGCATAGCGGAGGTGGAGCGTCAGCGCCCGCCCGTCAACATCTCGTCGCGCGTGTGCCTTACGCTTTCCCACTTGCTTTCCTCAGTACAAGTACACTTTCTCGAAGCTCGAAACCGCCGCGAGAACGTCGCTTCCTCGCGTTTCGCCTCTTTACCAGCTCGAAGCCGATTTCAGCACCGATACGAATCAGGAAACGATCGGTCGGGATATGTGTGTCACCAAAAAATGAATCGCCGATCACCAGTACGAGCAGCCGACCGGGTCTTAACACACGGTAAATCGTTTTCAGGCACTCGGCCATCTCATTGAAATAGCCAGTCACCATCACGGGTATCCGCCTGTCATAGGCGTTACGAGCAATCCGATCGACCGCGCGTTGTACGTACGGAAAACGTGAGACAAGGCCGGTAGACATTTGTGTTGTGTTGATGCTTGCCGTCACCGCCTCTCGTCGATAGCTGCTCAGGCCCTCATCGGCGGCGATGTAATCCAGAACCCACAATTCGAGCTTCGTGTTTCGATAGTAGTTGGTGCCGTTGAGATAGGGAGGCGATGTGATGACGATGTCGAATGAGTTATTGTACCGTCCGTTCAGTTTCTGCGGCCGAATCGCGTTGTCGTTGATGATCTTGGCCGTCGCGCGTCGTCTGATGCGAGTTGTAATCAAGTCCTGCATTATAATCCCCATTGCGCCGATGAACGCGTGAAAGGCGTCGTGTTTTCTGGCGCGGGGAGCATACTTGAGGTCCGGGGCCCGTTTCAGGCGTGACACCTTAACAAGTATCGATGCCAGGGCTAGCGCAAAAACGTCACGCACCTCGGGTGACTTGATGCTGTAAATCTCGTGTTTCAGAAACTTGATCTTGGACAACGCATCGTGGTCGAAATATGTCTTGTTAGCGAATACCGGCGACAAGATGGACGAAGGGATGCTGTCGAGGTCTGGTTTGAACAACTTGGTCACTAGCTCAAGAAAAGCGCGCTGGATGGGCGCAAGCTCCACGTTCAGATTCGACTTGACGCGTGAGACGAAGCAGAGAAACGGGTTGATGTCAATGCTGATAGAACGTAGGCCGCGCATCGTGCCGACGACAGCCGTCGTTCCGCATCCGCCAAAGGGATCTAAGATTCGGCCCCGGTGGACTCCGAACTCGTCCAAAGCGCGCCGAACAAACTCCGCCGAAAAACCCTCAACATACGGGTACCAGCGGTGAACTGGTTCATGCTTATTGGGTTGAAACGTCACCCCGAGGTATGAGCCAGGCTCAGATGATTGACCCATGATTAAGGTCCTGCCACCGCATTACTATGTCCAACCCTAACGAAAAGCTTACATCAAAACGATTCCGGCGTCAAGTCCACGGTCCCGAGCAATTCGCCGACTCCACCATGCCTGGGGGCTCGATTCCGTTGTCTCACCTCCGAAGCCGTCCGGCTGATAGCTGACGGCTGAAAGCTGACAGCTTCTACGCCCCAATCGTCGCGCTGGGCGTTTCGCTCCAGGAGCCCGCTTCGCCTGCCTGCGGCAGGCAGGCCGCAGGTGCTGAGCCATCGTAGCATGTAATGCGCGGTCTTCCCACCGTCCGGGCCGGTGGACTCGGCTACGGCGGGCGGGCGGGTGCTCGGCGGCAGGAACGTCAGCTCGCCCGGATCTGGCGGCGGCGGGGCGGCAGCCTGTGTCCGCCGACACTTGACGTGCCGAACCGTCTCCGCTAGAAAAAACGCAACACTTGAGAGCCTGTCCCAATGACCGTTGTGGACCCGGCTTGTGGCCGGTGGAGTCCGCGGGCAAGATGCTTCTGCCACAGTGTTGGGAAGAGTTCTACGTTGCTGCTTATAGGCCCTGCGGTGCTGATAACGAGGTTTCGAGACCGGGTTGTCCGATGCACCGTCGTAATCGAAGCCCGGCCGGCAGTCGCGGCTCAAGAGTGTCTTTCGTCGTGTCCGCCGCGCGGTCCACGTCAGAGGTGGCCGGAACGGTCGCGCCACGGGACGCGGCAATTGGGATAGGAAGGCGGGGTGTCGCCGCCGCGGCTTCAACGAGCGGCGCCAGGCGGCTTTCGGAGGACCGCTGCCAGAAGGTTGCATCATGAGTGACGTACCCGAACCGGGCGCGCCGTCGAGCGACTCGCTCGGACCGGCCCCGAGCCCGCCCACCGACCCTGCCGCGCCCCAGCCAGGTCCGCAGGAGTTTACCGCCCCGCCGGGGGGCGTGGAGGAGCCATCCGCCCCACCACCGCAGGCACAAGAGATCACCGCCCCACCGCAGCAGGCGCAAGAGACCTCCGGCCCACCGGCAATGGCAGAGGCGTCTTCCCCTCCGCCGCCGAGCGAAGCCGAGGTGTCCGGCCCATCCATGGCGGAAATCGAACGCGAAGTCGCCGATGCGATGGCTCAAATGTCCATGGAGGACATGTCAGAGCTAAGCGGCGGCATCGGTCCTGCGGATGCCGCGGCGCCACCGGAGGCCGAGCCCGGCTCCGAATTGACCGGGACGGTGGTGGGTACCAGCGGCGACGACATCTTCTTGGAATTCGGCGTCAAATCCCAGGGCGTAGTGCCTCGGTCCCAGTTCGGCAAGAAAGAGCTGATCGAGACTGGCCGTCGCGTGGACATCGTGGTCGAGCGGTTTGACGCGGGAAACGAACTCATCATCTGCGCCCGCAAGGGGGCGCTGCAGCGGGCCACCTGGACCAATCTGAACGTCGGCATGACGGTCGAGGGTCGCGTCACGGGCATGAACAAGGGTGGGCTGGAGGTGGACCTCAAGGGCATTCGGGCCTTTCTACCCGCCTCACATGCGGACATCGGACATCTGAAGGACGTGTCGATCCTGATCGGCGAGCACGTTCGTTGCGAAGTCATCGAGGTCGACCGGCGTGGTAAGAACGTCCTGGTAAGCCGCCGCAAGGTGCTCGAGAAGGAACGGGCCGAGACCGGCGCCAAATTGATGGAAGAACTGGCCGAGGGGCAGATCCGCAAGGGTGTAGTCGGCAACACTGCCGATTTCGGTGCGTTTGTGGATTTGGGGGGCGTGGACGGCCTGATCCACATCAGCGACTTGAGCTGGACGCAGGTTCACAGAGTGACCGACGTGGTCACCGCGGGGCAGACGGTCGAGGTCAAGGTGCTCAAGATCGACAAGGACCGCGAGCGGATTTCGCTGGGCCTCAAGCAGGTCACGCCGGACCCGTGGGAAGGCGTCGATGAGAAATACCCGGTGGGCACCGGGTTAAAGGTCCGTGTGCTCCGCGTGGCCGGTTTTGGCGCGTTCGCCGAACTGGAGGAAGGTGTTGACGGCCTGATCCCGGTGAGCGAGATAAGTTGGGGGCGGGTCAACCGGACCTCCGATGCGCTGTCGGTCGGAGATATGGTTGACGTCGTGGTGATACGGGTGGAACGTAAGAAGCGCCGTATCGCACTGAGTATGAAACAGGCGACGCCCGATCCCTGGGCCGGCGTGCTTGAAGGTTTCGAGAAAGGATCGTTGGCCAAGGGGATGGTAACGCGCCTGGCGGATTTCGGGGTGTTTGTTGAGCTAGCGCCCGGTGTGGAGGGGATGATCCATATTTCGGAGCTTTCCGACCAGCGGGTTCGCACGTGCGGCGACGTCGTCCAGGTGGGCCAAGAGGTCGAAACCCGTGTGCTCGACGTTGACCCAGGCAAGCGACGTATCGCCTTGTCAATCAAGGCAGTCGCCGAGGCGCCTGAGGAGAAACCCGAAGCCGCTGCCGAGTCTCATAAGCCCGCGAAGAAGCGAAAAAAGCCTTTGCGCGGCGGTTTGTCGTCGGACTGGAACTGGTAGCGCGGGGAACCGAAGGTACGACGCGTGAGGAAGGTTGGAGTCGGCGGCGCCGCATCAACGGGGCCGCGGTGCATTCTGTATGAAGTTCGCGCTTCTGGACAGGATTATTGAACTCTCGCCGCGTGACCACATTCGCGCGATCAAAGCGGTCACCGCTTCCGAGGAGTATCTGGCGGATCATTTCCCCACGTTTCCGGTCCTGCCGGGCGTCTTTGTGCTTGAGGCGATGACACAAGCCGCCGCCTGGCTGGTGCGTGTTTCGCAGGATTTCGCCTGTAGCATCGTCTTGCTCGCTGAGGCGAAAAACGTTACATATAAGAGCTTCGTCAGGCCCGGCGATGTGCTGGAGGTGGACGTCAAGTGCCGACGGTTGGGGCACAGCGAGAGTACGTTCTCCGGCATGGGGACCTGCAACGGAGTCGACGTTGCCAAAGCCGGGTTCGTGCTGCGACATTTTTCCCTAGCCGACCAGGCGCTGGAATGGGCGGACGTCGACCGTGACATCGTCCGACGCGCCCGAGACCAGTTGGCCGCTTTGCAGTCCGGTACCGTTGGTTCATCATGAGTGTCGGCGCGCTGCGTGGTCGCTGCCGGCACGTCACATTAAGTGGAGGTCAAAACACATGCCCCCAAGCCGCGAGGATGTGTTCGAGAAAGTCAGTGACGTACTCGTCGAAGCACTGGGCGTGGATACTGAAGAGGTCACGGAAGACGCAACGCTCGAGGCGGACCTCGGCGCGGAAAGCATCGACTACCTTGACATCGTCTTCCGACTCGAAAAGACGTTTTCCATCAAGATTCAGAAGAACGAGCTGTTCCCCGACGACATTATGAATAACCCTGACTACGTGGATGGGGATCGGATGACACCGCCGGGCGTGGAGAAGCTCAAGGCCGCCATGCCCCACGCCAACTTCGACGAATTCGAAAAAACCTCGCTCGTCTCCAAAATCCCCGAGCTGTTTACGGTGGCCACCATCGTCAACTTCGTGGCCTACAAACTGGGGGATTCCCCGGCCCCTATGTCAGCCTAGTCGACCCGGCGATGCGATGGCTTTGGATAGACAGGTTTGTCGAGTTCATCTCAGGACAGCGGGCGGTGGCCGTCAAGAATGTCACCCTTGCCGAGGAGCACCTGCATGATCATTTTCCCGGCTTCCCGGTGATGCCGCCGTCGCTGATGATTGAGGGCATGGCCCAAACGGCCGGTATTCTGGTGGGTGAGGCTCGCGGATTTCGGGAGAATGTGATTCTGGCGAAGATCCGAACGGCCAAGTTTGACGATTACGCGGTCCCCGGCGACCAACTCCGTTACGAGGCGACCCTGGAGACGGTCGACGACCTCGCCGCGACTACCAGCGGTGTCGTGCTAAAGAACGGGTCACGGATCGGCACGGTTGACCTGATCTTCTCGCACATCGGTCCGTCCGCCGCGGCGGTCGGATTGCCAGACCACAACTTCGTCTTCACCGACCAGTTCATGAGGCTGCTGCGAACGACCAAGGATCCGTGCAGCCTCACAAGGAGCGAAGCCGATGGCGTCTGATCGACGGGTCGTGGTAACGGGGCTTGGATTGGCTACGCCTATCGGCATCGGCGCGGAGGCTTTTTGGGACGCTCTGCTTGGGATGGAGTGCGGAATCCGTCGTGTCGAGGCCTTTGACCCGGGCGGGTTAGCGGCTCAGATTGCCGGCGAGCTACCCAAGTTCTCGATCGGCGACTACATCCCCAAGACCTATCGCAAGAACAACAAGGTGATGTCGCGGGATACGCGTATCGCGGTCATCTGCGCCCACCAGGCCGCCAAAGACGCCGCTCTGAATACCGCCTGCCTCGTCGAGCGCGGGGAGGCCCAGGGCCCGCCCAATGTGAACCCCGCCCGGTTCGGCGCCAACATCGGGGCGGGGTTGGTTTGTGCCGACCTGCCGGAGTTGGCGGGCGCACTGAACACCGCTGTGGACGAGCAGACCGGGCGATTCAGCCACCACAAATGGGGGCGTGAAGGCATGGCCAACCTGACGCCGCTGTGGCTGCTCAAGTTCCTGCCCAACATGCTCGCCTGCCACGTGACCATCGTTCACGACGCCCAGGCGCCCTCGAATACCATCACATGTGGTGAGACGTCGAGTCACCTGGCTATCGGTGAGGCATTTCGCACCATCGCCCGCGGGGCGGCTGACGTGTGCATCTGCGGTGGGGCGGAGAGCAAGCTGAACCCGATGGCCATGGCCCGTCCCTTGCTGCTGAATCGGCTCAATACCGGCGCCAACGGTCATCCGGAAAGCGCTTGCCGCCCGTTCGGTCGAGACAGCGCCGGGACGGTGGCTTCCGAAGGTGGGGGGCTGGTTATTCTGGAGGACCTGGAGCACGCCAGGGCGCGGGGTGCGCGAATCTACTGCGAAATGGCCGGCTTCGGCGCCGGCAGCAACACGACCAGTTGGTCAAAACCCGACCCAAGCGGGGCTGCGATCTCATTGGCCCTGACCAACGCCCTGGCCGACGCCGGCGTCAACGCCGAGCAAATCAAGCTGATTGTGCCGTTCGGCACCGGCGTACGCGCATACGACGTTTCTGAGTCCGCCGGTTGGCGGCGGGCGTTTGGTGACCACCTCGGCAAGGTCCACGCCGTCGTCACTAAGGGGTTGATCGGGACCAACGGCGCCGGCAGCGGCGCGATTGATTTCGCTACGGCCGTGTTAGCGCTGTACCACAACACCGTCCCCCCGTCTGCCAACACGGACGGTTTGCTCGCGGATTGCACGTTACCTTTCGCTACCAACGAGGCCGTCGACGCCAATGCTGAGTACGCGCTGACGTTGGCCTACGCTCTTAGTGGCTCGCAAATCGCCGCCCTGGTGATTCGCAAATACGGAGAGTAACTGGATGGCCCGCCGCACAGTGATCACAGGGATGGGCTGGGTAACGCCGCTCGGACACGATATCGAATCGGTTTGGAGACGGATGCTCAACGGGGACAGCGGCGTCGAGAAGACCACGGTGTTCGACGCATCCGAGTACCCCACGACGTTCTGCGCCCAGGTCCGGGATTTCGACCCGCGTGCGTTCCTCGGGTCGCGATGGCAAAGCCACGCGGGTGCCAGCCGGAACACGCAGTTCGCACTGGCCGCCGCAGAGTTGGCGTGGCGCGACGCGGGGCTTGCCGACATCGCCGCGGTTGATCCGACTCGCGTAGGCATTTACTTGGGCGGCGGTGAGGGCCCGATTGATTTCGACAACTTCGCCGAAGCGGCCATTAAGGGCTGTCGCGATGACGCAGGTCAACTCACCGCGCTTGATACCACGCGCTGGGCCCGGTGCGCGATGCAGGTACTCGATCCAATGCGCGAGTTGGAGCAGGACCCCAACCTCGCCGCCAGCCACTTGGCCGTGCGCTTTAACGCCCAGGGGCCAAACCTGAACACGTTGACCGCCTGCGCCGCCAGCACTCAGGCCATCGGTGAAGCCATGCACATGATCCGACACGGCGACGCGGATCTGGTTATCACCGGTGGCACGCACAGTATGATCCACCCGCTGGGCGTGACCGGGTTCAATCGTCTGACGGTGCTGTCGACTCGCAATGATTCGGTGCAGACAGCATCCAGGCCCTTCGACCGCCACCGAGACGGCTTCGTCCTGGGAGAAGGCGCAGGAATCGTCATACTCGAAGACCTCGAGCACGCCGGGAACCGTGGCGCCGCAATTTGTGGTGAGGTTGCCGGATATGGGTCGACCGCGGACGCGTTCCGCATCACGGACATTCACGAGCAAGGCAGGGGCGCCATCGCCGCCATGCAGACGGCGATGGAGAGCGCCGGCGTCGGCATCGCCGATGTGGACTACATCTCGGCCCACGGAACGGGCACCGTCGACAACGACAAGATCGAGACGCTGGCCATCCGCACACTGTTCGGCGAGCGCGCCGCCAAGATTCCGATCAGCAGCATTAAGAGCATGGTGGGGCACCTGATCGCGGCTGCCGGCGTCGTCGAGTTGATCAGTTGCGTGCTGGCCATTCGCGACGGGGTAGTCCCGCCGACGATCAATTGTCACACGCCTGATCCGCATTGCGATCTGGACTACGTGGCGAATGAGGGGCGCAAGATCCCGGTGGGCGTTGCGCTGTCGAACAGCTTCGGCTTCGGCGGGCAGAACGATACGCTCGTGGTGAAGCGTTTCGATGGGTAACGTGATGCGCTGCACGTTTGCGGGGCCTGGGCCGACGAATTGCGACGTGACGTCGTTGTCGCAAACACCCTCAGGAAACCAGGTTTGCCCAAACCGAACCCGAACGAATCTGACGGAAAAAAACGCAAATTCTTGAAAAAAGGGGGTGACAGGGCGGTCGGTTACGTGTATACTACAGCCGATCAACGATGTTTGCTCGGCTGTCGACCGGCGGTTCCGGTTGGCGGGCGGCGTCTTGATGTATCGTATCGGGGATCGAAGATCAGGCGCTCGCCGCTGACGCGTGATAACTGTATCAAGCATGTCGAATGCGTACTGTCTGCACGGTCGTCGACGCCGTCTTCCTAATCGTGTATTCTTCGTGGCCTCGACGCTTAAACGGCTGTTTTGCGCTTCAGACATGGTGCGTGGTGGCACCGGTTGCTTGGATTGTGGCAGTCGTTGACACTGTTGGATCCATACTGGAAGGTTCAGCCGGTTTTCCCGGCGGATTCGCAAAATGTTGTCGGGGGTGATGTGCGATCCGCTGGGGCGTCTTTCGCTGCCGGACAGAGCGAGCATTCCCGATTGAGTCGAGCCCTTGTTCTGAACCGCACCAAGCCGATCATAGGTCTCATAGGTACAGTCGGCGCTGGTAAAACGACGGTCGCCCGGATGTTTGAGTCGCTCGGCGCCGTCGTGATCGATTCTGATCGAGACGCCCACCGGGAATTGGAGACGCCGGAAGTTGTGGCGATTCTGCGCTCCTGGTGGGGTGATTCGGTGGCTGCGGACGGCCGGACCGTTGACCGCTCAGCTATAGGCGAGATCGTGTTCTCTTCGCCGGAGCAACTGGAGCGTCTTGAATCGTTGCTTTACCCGAGGCTGGCCAGGCTCCGTGACGCCGTGATCGCGCAGTCCATGTCGGACGACGCGGTGCGGGCGGTGGTGCTGGACAGTCCGAAGCTGCTCGAGGCCGGGCTGGATCGGTTGTGCGACGCGATCGTCGTCGTCGATGCCGATCGCCGGGTTCGCCTGGAAAGGGTGGCCAATTCCCGGGATTGGTCTGAGGAAGAAGTGTCTCGCAGGGAAAAATCTCAATTTTCACTGGATGAGAAGAAAGCAAAGGCCGACTACATCATTATCAACAACGCCGATACGGAAGCGCTCCGCCCCCAGGTCGAACAAGTGTTTGACGAAATCCTGTCAACGTACCCTCGTTGACCTTTTTTGCCGCCGCGATCATCGTGGACTGTGTGATACGCGCCGGGTATTCAGAGCTTCACCGAAATCACCCAACACTGCTCAGATAAGGTGACAATCAGCAGGAGGTAACTTCCATGGCGAAAGCCGGCACCGAAAAGCCGCGCACTTCGCGCAAGAAATCGACAGACCGCAAGGCCGCCGAGGCCGTCGAGACCCTCAATGAGAACGCGAACCTCAGTGAGCCCACAGCCACCGAGCCCGCCCCCTCCAAAAGGGAGGGCCCCGTTGACGCGGAGACCCACGCCAAATACGAGGAGATCAAGCGCGGTGAACTCCACATTACCCAGCTCCAACGAATAAGTGTTTCCGAGCTGCACGAGGTGGCCAAGGGCGAGGGTATGCAGGACTACACCGGCCTGAAGAAGCAGGATTTGATCTTCAGGATCATCAAGGAGCGTATCAACCGCGACGGTCTGATGTACGGCGAGGGTGTGCTGGAAATCCTGCCGGACGGGTTCGGATTCCTACGCTCGCCCGAATTCAACTACCTGCCGGGACCGGATGACATCTACATCAGCCCATCCCAGATACGTCGCTTCGGGCTGCGCACCGGGCATATCGTGGCCGGACAGATTCGACCGCCTAAGGAATCGGAACGATATTTCGCCCTGCTACGCGTCGAAGCCATCAACTATGAGGATCCGGACTCCGTCACCGAGAAGACCAACTTCGAGGATCTGACGCCCCTGTTCCCGGACGAGCGGCTCATCCTGGAAACCAACCCTGAGGAATTGAACATGCGCATCGTCGATCTGGTCACGCCGATCGGCAAAGGTCAGCGCATGCTCATTGTCGCCCCGCCCAGAACAGGCAAGACGGTGCTCTTGCAGAAGATGGCCAACGCTTTCGCCGCCAACCAACCCGAATGTCTGGTGGTCGTCCTGCTGATCGACGAGAGGCCGGAAGAAGTCACGGAAATGCAGCGGAACACCGGAGCCCAGGTGATCAGCTCGACCTTTGACGAGCCGTCGTCGCGCCACGTCCAAGTCGCGGAAATGGTAATCGAAAACGCCAGGCGGCTGATCGAGTACGGCAGGGACGTGGTGATTCTACTGGATTCGATCACGCGGCTGGCCCGCGCCCACAACACCGAGATCCCACATTCCGGCAAGATTCTCTCAGGCGGTATCGACGCCAACGCTCTGCAGAAGCCCAAGCGATTCTTTGGCGCCGCACGGAACATCGAGGAAGGCGGCTCACTGACCATCGTCGGCACCGCCCTGATTGTCACCGGCTCGAAGATGGACGAAGTCATTTTCGAGGAGTTCAAGGGTACCGGAAACAGCGAGCTGCATCTGGATCGCCGTCTGGTGGAGCGTCGCACTTACCCGGCCATCGATATTCCAGCCTCCGGCACCCGCCGCGAAGACCTGCTCATGCACCCGAAGGAGCTGGAGTTGATATACCGCCTGCGTCGCGTCCTGTCCGATATGAACGTCGTCGAAGCGATGGAACTGATGAAGGCACGCCTTGGAAAGGTCCGCACCAACAACGAGTTCCTCATGACGATGAATCTGTCGTAGCCTGGCTGCGCCGGTGCCCCATCCATTCCGGCGCTTCAATGCCATGTTGGTGCGAGAATCCTTTCTCGCGCTTGGTGACTTCTGATTCTCCTCCCCCTTGCGGCCGAACCGTCCGCGGGTGGGATTGACCCGTTCGTTGGGAGCGAGATGGGAATCTCGCTCCAGTAGCTCCGGAAATGCTTGATCCAAGATTCATCCGCGAAAACGTTGACCTGATCAAAAAGGCCGCCGCCGACAAGCGGATCACCTGCGACGTGGATCGCCTGGTGGAGGTCGATGCCCGCCGTCGCGAGTTGCAGGCTGAGTTGGACCAACTGCGGGCCCAAAGCCGCGAGAGCGGCCAGATCGTGGGCCAACTGCGCAATCCGAAATCCGCGTGGTATCGCAAAGCGTTGGAGCAGGGGAAAGCAGAGGCGGACATCCACGCCGAGGCCGAAAAAGTCCGGAAGCAGTTGGGCGAGCTCAAGCCACGTATGAAACCACTGGAAGAGGAAGAGGCTGCGATCGTCGAGGAATTCGACCGGCTCATGTTGACCATTCCGCAACCGCCCGACCCCAACGTGCCGATCGGCGCGGATGAAGCGGACAACGTCGAACTGCGCCGCGTGGGTGAGCCGCGCAGATTCGAGTTCGAACCGAAAGACCACGTCGAGCTGGGAAAACACCTCGACATCATCGACATAGAAGGCGGTGTGCGCCTCGCCGGGACGCGCAACTACATCCTCAAACGCGATGGCGCCCTGCTCCACCAGGCCGTCCTGCGACTGGCCCAAGACATGATGGTCGAGCGCGGCTACGTTCCCATGACCGTGCCCGTCCTGGTCCGTGAGAAGGTCATGGAGGGAACGGGCTATTTCCCCATCGGGCGGGACCAGGCTTATCTGTGTGAGCGTGATAATCTGTCGCTGGTCGGCACGGCTGAGGTCCCCCTGACCGCCTACCGCGGTGAGCAGATACTCGACGAAGCCGAACTCCCGCAGAGGTTCGTGGCCACCAGTACGTGCTTCCGCCGCGAAGCGGGAGCGGCCGGTAAGGACACGTACGGCCTGTTCCGCATTCACTTGTTCGACAAGGTCGAGCAGGTCGTCGTTTGCCGCGACGATGTCGAGGAGAGCAAGCGGTTCCACGCGGAAATCCTGCAAAACGCCGAGGATGTGATGCAGGCCATGAAGCTGCCCTACCGCGTGGTCAACGTCTGCACCGGCGATTTGGGTCTGGGCCAGGTGCAGAAGTTTGACATCGAGACCTGGATGCCGTCCCGGAACTCATACGGCGAGACGCACTCGGCCTCGCGATTCCACCAGTTCCAAGCCCGCCGTCTGAAGCTGCGCTATCGCGACGGGGCCAAGAAGGTCCACTTCTGCCACACGCTCAACAACACGGTAATCGCCTCGCCGCGCGTTCTGATCCCTATCCTCGAGCTGTACCAAAACGCCGACGGCACGGTGACCATCCCCGAGGCCCTGCGCCTGTACATGGGCGGCCGGGAGCGGATCGAGAACCCTTAGCGCGATCGCACACCGACAATTCACAAACCGCAGGGGCGTGAATCCCTTGCTGGAACGGGAATCCCCTCTCGTTCCAGTCCGCGTTACACCCGCAACGCCCAACCACTTGCTATTCGTGGCCGACTGACTACCATATGTGGGGTCAGCACGCCGTGCGGGTAGACGGCGTCGGTGGGAGAAGTCATGACCGTTCCGAAACTCAATCGCATCATCGAGGGCGATTGCATCGAGCAGCTCGCCAAGCTTCCAGAAGGGTATGTCGATCTGGCGTTCGCCGATCCGCCCTTCAACATCGGGTACGATTACGACGAATACGACGACCGCCGCAGCGCCGACGACTACCTGGACTGGTCGAAGCAGTGGATGCAGGCCGTCCACCGTGCGCTCAAGCCGAACGGCACGTTCTGGCTGGCCATCGGCGACGAATACGCAGCCGAGCTGAAGGTCATCGCCACCCGCGAGATCGGGTTTGCCTGCCGCAACTGGGTCGTCTGGTACTACACGTTCGGCGTCAACTGCAAGTACAAGTTCACCCGCTCACATGCTCACTTGTTCTACTTCGTGAAAAGCCCGAATGCGTTCACGTTCAACGCCGACGATCCGTCCGTGCGCGTGCCGTCTGCCAGGCAGTTGGTCTACGGCGACAAGCGGGCCAACCCCAAGGGACGCCTGCCCGACGACACCTGGATCATCCGCCCCACCCCGCACGAGTCGTGGATACTGCGGCCTCAGGATCTACCCGAAGGACTCACGGCCGACGGCGACACGTGGTACTTCCCGCGTGTAGCCGGGACCTTCAGAGAGCGGGCCGGCTTCCACGGCTGCCAGATGCCCGAGCGACTGCTGGCCCGGATCATCCAGGCGTGCTCGAACGGAATGGAACAAAACGGCGAAGGCGATCTGGTGCTCGACCCGTTCGCCGGCAGTGGGACGACGCTGGCTGTGGCGAAGAAACTGGGGCGAAGGTATCTGGGGATCGAACTATCCGCCGAGTACAAGTCAGAGGCCGGCGAGCGCCTCCGCAACATCAAACCCGGCGACTCGCTGGACGGGGTCGACGATCCGCTGACCAGCGCGCCGAACACGGCCAGTGGTGTCATACGTGATTTGAACGGGCAGCGCGTCAAACGCAATCAACCCCAAGGCGCGCCGAACGGCGCTGAAAGCGCCGCCACAAAGTCGCCACGGAACCGGCGACGCAAACGCGGGAACCCGTGCGCCAAGACGGCCACCCCTTGGCTGTTCCGATAGAATGCCCTGACAAAATGTGTGGCGCCGGTTTCCAACTAATGTGAGCCGTCGACCTAGTGTACATTCGCAGAAGTTCTGCATCATGGGTAGCACGGGCGTCCCGCCCGTGAGGCCTCAGCCGAGACGCCTGTGCCACCGTGAATAAGATGCAAACAGCGTGAGAAACTACACTAGTGTAGCGTCACACCTGTTCTTGCGGGTTATCCGAACCGCGCCCGTTAGGAAGCGGTTACCCGTCTGGACACCGTCCGGCGTATCTCCGCTCCCTCACGGTCGCGGTTCTGTCT
>Ga0114922_10000848_pt1 | contig 29374 bp, 17 predicted proteins | sample AartaG_FD_100975 | JGI IMG/M metagenome (GOLD analysis project Ga0114922, IMG submission 100975) | Deep subsurface microbial communities from Aarhus Bay to uncover new lineages of life (NeLLi) - Aarhus_00045 metaG | ecosystem: Environmental > Aquatic > Marine > Oceanic > Sediment | place... | reverse complement strand
TATAAATTGAAAGAAGTTATCAATAGGAATTTGAGTTAGACTGTCATCAAGAGGATTCGTAGAGGCCATTTGATATATATATTGCACGAACTCTGGTCTACTTTCTGGAGAGACATTTCCTAGAAATAAATGCAGCATATCTCTTAAACCAACCACCATTAGAGGGACAATAATCATAAGGACTATTGATCCAATTGCTACAAACGAATGTTTTGGATCACTTTTGAAAAAACCTCTTATTGCATATATAACTGAAATAACAAATAAAATTTGAAAAATGAATAAATAGAGATCATTAAAAAGTACTCCTAATTCGCTCAATATTAAATTGGGAATGTTTTGTAATTCTGGCTGAGGGATTGAAAACCATTTGCTCAAGTATCCCTGAAAAAAACCTTCAATAAAGTTAAACATATAACTGTTAAATCCACCTCCAAAAATAAAGGCTAAACCATAAGCAATAAGGAAAAAAAATCCATAGATTATGTATGAGAAAACGTTTTTTAATGCTCCTAAAAAGGCAAATAACACGAATTCATTGTCTGCTGTTACAACTACTGTATTAAAATCAAAAATTGAAGTTAGAAAAATAATATATAGCCAGGCGAATATAGCTAGATTGATTATTTTTAATGATAATAAATATCCGCGAGCCATTTCTTAATACGCCTTCCCTTTTTTTTTTGCTTCCATATAATTACTTAGAACTTGATTCATCATATCATCAGGTCCACAGGTTATTATATTAATTCCCAGATTTCGAAGATTTTGTCTAATAGATAAAATATGTTCCATCATTTCTTCACTAATTGCTTCTGCTAAAGCTTTATCAGTTGAAGATAAATCTATTTCATGAATCTCGAACCAAGGACTGAATGGATTAATAATTATAATAGTATGATTAAATGGGACTAATTTTTTAATAGCTTGAGAAATATCCTTAGGATTTGCTTCTAAATCAGATATGACAAAAACTAAACTGCGTTTTTGAAAACGTTTTGTAAAATGAGCCATGGCTTCATTGAATTTGCACTTTCCTTGTGGTTTTATCCTTGCGACAAAATCTAAAACTTGATAAAAGTGGTCTTCTCCACTATTTGGTTTTAAAAATTTCAAATTCTTTTTGTCTGAGAAGGTAAAAACTCCTACATTATCTCTTCGTGTTAATGCTACTTTTGTTAAAAGCATACAGGCTCTTATTGCATATTCAAATTTTGTATTTTCAATTGCTCCACCCGCCATTGTATCAGATGAATCTACAACAATCATTATGGTTACATCTCTTTCACTTTCATGCTCTTTAACGATTAGTGTTTGAGTTCGAGCACTTGCTTTCCAATCTATCAATCTAAATTGATCTCCAAAAACATATTTCCTCATCCCATAAAATTCCGATCCAAGTCCTTTTTGTTTCGATCTTTGTAATCCATAATTTAATTGTAAAGATCGTTTTGAACCTAAAATTTCAATTCTTTTAATATCTTCATAAGGTGGATATATAAGAATATCTGTAACACTATCTGGTACAATCCTTTCAACTGAATTAAATCCTAATCTATCTTTCACTATTATTGATAAGGGTCCGAGAGCATATTCTCCTCTTACTTTTGGTTCAAGAACGTAAGAGAATTTAATTAGATCTTTTGGTCCAATTCTAGTAGATATAAAATTTTCACCTAAAATTAATCTAAATAGCTGTGGGTTGTAGTTATCTCTTATTTCAATAAAATCAAAGCTGTTACGACCAATATTTTCAATTACCACTTTTACATGAACAAAATCATCTTTGAATACTTTTTCTTTCTCAAGTTCTCTATGCACATGCAATTCTTCTATATTCATTTTATAGTAGAAAATTGGTAAACTAATTATTGTACTAAATAATAATAAAATTGCGAAGTAAATTAAGAAATAATTTACGAATGCAAATCCAGCTGTAAGAAAAAATACAGCAAATAAAATTAAACTTCTACCTTTACCTCCTAGTATAAAAATACACCTTATTTAATATTTTTTCTTCCAATTCTGATTAAATACTACACCATAAAAAAAACGGTTTAGATAGGGATTGATATATCTTCGACAATTGATTTAATAACAGCCTTTGCATCAAGACCTTCTAATTCTGCTTCTGGTTTTAAAAGAATTCTGTGGTTTAATGCTGGGATGATTAATGCTCGCACATCATCAGGGGTCACATATGATCGGCCTAGTATCGCAGCACGAGCTTTTGCACATTTCATAAGAGTTAAGCTGGCTCTTGGTCCACATCCGAGGGCAATCTGTGGATGATTTCTAGTTTTTAATATGATATCACGAACATATTTTAGAATTCGATCATCAATATAGACTAAATTCATAATTTTCTGTGCTGCGAGGATTTCTTCACCAGTTGTGATTACTTCAACTGAGGGTGATTCACCTGAAATTTGTCGACGCATAATTTCTACTTCTTCATCTTTCTCAGGATAATCTAGCCAGAGTTTAAATAAGAATCTATCAATTTGAGCTTCTGGCAGTGGATAAGTTCCTTCCATTTCTACAGGGTTTTCTGTTGCAACAACGATGAAGGGTTTTTCAAGCTGTAAAGTTTGACCCTCAATAGTTATTTGACGTTCAGCCATAGCTTCAAGTAGAGCTGCTTGTGTTTTAGGAGCAGCTCTGTTAATCTCATCAGCTAGTACCAAGTTAGCAAAAAGCGGTCCTTTTTGAAGTACAAATGCACCTTCATTCTGATTAAATATTTTTGTACCTGTAATATCTGCTGGTAACAAATCAGGAGTGAATTGAACTCTTCGAAATGATATACCGAGTGTTTTAGCAAAAGTTTTAGCCATTACCGTTTTGCCAAGACCTGGGACTCCTTCTAGTAGTACATGCCCATTCACAAGTAGAGCTATAAAAAGTTGCTGTAGAATTTCACCATACCCTACGATCACTCGACTTACTTCACTTAATACTTCCTGTGCTATCTCTCTTATAGGTACTACATCAATTTCCTCATGGTCATAATATTTTGCTTTGTCCGGAGCTTCCATTTATTTATAACCTCTATATTTTTTAATTTTTATATTATTTTTTTTAATTTTTTATTTGATATTTTAAAATTGATTAAATAATGTTAACTGCCCAGTCCATTTCGAAAAATAGTTCTTCGAAATCTTGTTCAGTTTTAACTTTTTCTTTTCCTTCTTTAATTGATAAAATTTTATCCATAAACTTACTTAATCTTCTTGTTTTTAATTTGGTGGTTGAGGGATCTTTTGCAATAACTAGATCTACCACATTTTGTGTTGTTATTTTTGCTCCTCCCAATTGCCTATGTAATTTCCTTTCTAGCCTTCTGTAAAGCAGTTTTAAAGCATCTCCATATTTCATTTTATCTCTATATTCCTCAATCTTTTGGGCAAAAAAGGAAGATGTTCTAAATCTAGCAATTTCTTCTTTCTTTTCTTCTTCTGCTGCTATTTTTTGTTCTTCCTGCTTTTTATCCTTTTTTGGGAGGTATTTCCTTAATGTATAAAATGCTAGAAGAGGGTAAATCCAGGCTGTGATTGGATTTGTTGATAAGTGTACAATATACTGCATTACGAAACCAAATATCCCTGCGGATGAAAGATCTCTTGAATATTCTGGTCTTATATGAGCTTCATCGAAAACTACAATCCATTCCTCCTTACTCCTTCCTTCATTTACTTGTGTCAACCATTCAATGATATTTATTCCAAATTGCATATTATCATAAGTAGGCTCATTAATTAGTTCATTATTAAATAAGCTTGCATCAGCAGAGACAAATAATCGTTGTCTCCCCATATCATTTGCTAAAAATACATGTTGTTCATATACTCCAAGGGGAAATGTGGTAGGAAGTGGGAATCCTAAATCTATTAAACTCATAAAACCCAAATTAAGTGCATCCTCAGGTTCATTATAATACCCATTATTATCTTTATCTATAAATGAATGAGGTTGTGAGGTGCCTACAGAAGTCCAACCAAATGCACTTATAAAAGGTCCTCCTACAGCACAAGAAGCTACTGAAAGTATAACTTCGTCAATATAATATGGAGTATTTCTGGTTGGATGAGTAGCAAAATTTGTAATCACAGGAAATTCAGGTGTCGGATTATAAGATTCATTATCCCGTAAAATGCCATTAGGAAATATTGTTAATGGTATATTGATACTAGGATCAAACAAACTCGCAATTAGGATTTCCCATAATAACGTACTTGTAGAACCATGATCGTGACATATTAATAGTGAATTAGTTCCTTTTAAAAATTCTATAAAATAAGGTACTTCAAAAATAGGATCATAAAATTGATTTGGGCCTAGTAAAATCAATAATATAGATTCTTTTCTATTATTATTAATCGTTGTATTTATTAACCGGTTAGTAGCACTCAAACTTGATTGTACCGTCATGACATCGTATCCATCATTTTCAATAGCTTTTTTAAAGTCTGTAGCACCATTCCAGTCTGGATTATAAACTGAAAAATTCTGATTATTTTCCCCTCTGTCAATTATGGGAGAAAATAAAGGAATGAACACAAAGATAAATATAATGACAAATAGTGCTTGTTTATATATTGAACCAGATTTAATTTTCTTTCGGGATTGTGTTTGACGTATTTTTACAGTTGTGGCATTTCTTAGAAATATAATAAGAAAAACCACACTAAAAATTGCTCCAAAATAACATAAAAGAGGGATATAGGTTAAAATACCCCACCAAACGGGTAATTCACCTGGATTTTCTTGCTGAATATGAACAACAAAATCGCTAATTATAATTCCAAAAATGATTAAATATATCGTTAAGAATGTAAAAACTATTCCTTTTGAAATATTTATACTCTTTTGAGATGCTTTTCCTTGTTTCACCATTGTGATTACTTTTTAGTATTTTGAAATTATAACAAATAATAATTGTTCTTAAACCTACAATTTAAAGGTGAATGTCTTCCCCGTTATTTTGTTATATAAATTAGTAAACAAATCAATTGTAAAGTTAAGTTCGTTAGTTGTAGGTTCAACCCCACCATAGATTATATCTTCGATTTTTTTTATAAATGGATATATAAATTCTGGTTTCAGATTCATATCTAATTCATTCACACAGGCAATAGCATATTCACGAATAGTTTGATGAGCTAATCTAGGTTTCTTAAATTTAATATTAATAAGATCATCGTACACAAGATAAATATAAGCTATTGCCTCCTTGGGTCTGTTAGTTTCAACTAGAATCTTAACATTATCAAATTTCTGCTTAATATTAATCTCTGGTTCTGGTTGTTTTTTTTTCTTTTTTGCCATTATTTTCTACCTATTTCTATATTTTTTCGAATAATTTATTTATTAATTTTTTTTGAATTTATAATTCTTTGTACTTATTTTTGATTTTTATTTTTGATTTTTTTATTATATTTGAATTTAAAAATTTAAAACAAAATTATATCCAGTTAATTGGAAATATATTGGTGAAAATAATTCACATGTATTATAGAAGTCTTTTTCTGTTATTTTAAAGGGTTTTGCATATATTATTTCCTCGACTTTTTGAATAAAAGGGTAAATTGATGAGGGAGTTAATTTTAATTCTTTTACAGAAATAATCGCAAAGTCTCTAATTGTCTCATTTTCTTTTCTTATTATATTATATTTAGCATTAATTAAATCCATATAAATACCATTAAATAAATATGATATAGATTCTTCTAATCTTCCCGAATCTTTAAGAATCTTAAGATTTATAATTTTTGATTCGAGTGGTAGACTAACTACCCGAGATTCTTTTTCTTGTTTTTTATAAAATTTAATTCCATATACAACTAAGCCCGTAACAACACCTGCCAAAATTGGAAAAAAGATTAAAGAAAAAATTAAGAATGGGGGTAAATCACCTGCTCCAGGACCTGACGGAAGTGCTGATTCCACGAGTATGTATTGTATGGGTGAACTAATATCTTTTCCTGCAAAATCAACTAATTGAACTTGAATTGATGCAGTTCCATTACCGTCAGGAACTTGAAACTCAGAAGTAAAGCTACCATCTACTATCGTTGTTGCTGTATCAACATAGGTTCCATTGAAATAAATTTCAACATCCCTGTTACTAATTTTTAGAGAGGGATCTGTACTAGATGTAAGTGTTCCAGTTAAGGTATATCTAGCTCCTTCTCTAGTAGTATAGTCAATATCCAAATTCCATGCAACATCTGAAAATACTTTAATATTGGGTATGGACATTTCTGAGTAATCAACATACGGAGGATCTGTGTAGTTGAATTTCAGAGTTAATCGACTTGCAGATGTAATTGGAATTTGTAAGTTTGGTAGAGAACCTGAAGCATCAGTGAAAAATGAACCTTGTGAGATGATTAAAGACCCGTCTAACCAATAATAGTTGACACTCTCAAAGGGGATTCCATTTCCATTATCATAATTTAAATGCCCATTTATATTGAAATCTTCTTCAGTCAATTTAGGCGTTGAGGTGTCATCATGAGAGATAATATCGAAATAGGAGGTTGCATTTACATATATTATATAGAAATGGTGATATTCAATTTCACTATCAGGACCCCCTGGCTCTGTATCTGTTACAATAACTTCTAGTTTATGGTTTGAATATACATCAAGATCTGGGTTAATCGTATAACGAATAGTAAAATATCCGTTTATTCCGGTTGTGTTTGTATATCCCCAATCAATAATATCATCAACTTCAATTGCAACATTAACTCCCGAAGTATCAATTGATTCATTAAATACATTATAAAGCCGTCCTTTAACAGAGATGGAGGTATAGTGAGTGAACCTTGAATTATTTACTTCACTAGGATTTGTAAGGTCTAATGTTGCCCAAAACCAAGACATTTTTGGATTTAAATTAGTTTTTTGGGTGTTATTATTTAAAAATATGTTAGTAAATAAAGTAAAATTAACTATAATAGCTAAAAAGATAATTAAGATCCCGATTGTTTTAGATTTTTTTTTAAGACTTTTAGGAATCTTAAGTTTTTTCATTTTATTTAATTTTCACCCTTTTTAATTTCATTAAACTTGTCTAAATACTTCTTGTTCTGTTGAAATTATATAAAGACCATCAGGAATACCAAAATTATCAGGATCATCGGGGTAAAAATTGACCGAAACTTCGGTATTGTCTGGCCAATTTCCAACTGTAAATGTTAGATTGAAGAAACCAGTACCATCCGTGATCCATATTTGAGTTGCTAATATACCACCTGATCCATCTCTAATAGTTACATTAATTTCCATGAACGCCATTGCGGTTCCATTATCCCAATAAAGATATCCATATACATAGCAATCATCACCATAATACCAAACATCTTTAAAAACGTTAGTCTCATAATTTCCCGTAATATAGGTACCTGCTGTAATATCAATTGGGATTAATAAGCTACTATTGTGAAGCATATAATCGCTCATTGATATACCTGGAGCATTTAAGCCACCTGTAAACGTAATATTTATATAATAAGCTCCTTGTGGGCAAGATAAGTCGATTGAGTTCAAAAATTGATACGATCCATCAGCGTTAATAGTTATTGTTTGAGCACCATTTAAATATAGAACAGAAACGTCAGAATAAGAGCTATCTAATAAAACAATATTTAAATTTAACCCTCTTAAAAATTCTCCACTTTGTCTAACTGTTCCAAAAACAATAAAATTATCAACATCTCTTAAAATTGAACTTTGATCTATATTACTAAAAATGTTAACATACTCATTTATTATTACATATGTCAAATTTATAGTACCGGAGCCAGACCACTGAGCTCTTATTCGATGAAGTCCCGCGTGCCAATTGGTAGTATCAACTAATACAGAAGCTTCTCCATTAATTACAGATTGAGTTCCCAGTGGATTACCCGTATAAATATCCGTAAATGAAACAGTACCAGAACTAACTGGAACTCCACTTTGAAGAATGTATACACTGAAATTAATATTATTTCCGGGATTATATCTTTCAGGAGGATTTCCATCCCAGTAGAATGTTTGAGTTGGGTTTCCATCAATAAAGAAAGAAATATCAACATCATCAGGATCAATAACTCTTAAATCGTTTAAGCCAGGAACTGAGTCCGTAAAATTAGCTATATACCATAAATTGAAAAAATGTGGATAACTAGGATTTGTATAAATAAATATACCATTAAAATCAACTTGTAAGGTGTAGTTTTTAGCTGGAGTCGCGCTTGAAACGGAATATATAAGATTTATTTCTCCAGACGCTCCAAGTTGTAAAGATCCCGATTCTAAATTTAAATAGAATGATACATCAATTAATCCATCATACATAAAAACATTTATTTCTCCATATTTGATAGGATTTCCATTAAGAGAATCATTTATATAGCCATGGATTAAGAAATTCCTTCCATCTGTCCCACTACGATTAACTTCTCTAGGTTGGGGGCAAATATCAAGATTCACATCAATAGGTGCATCCAAAATAAAATATGAATAATTATACTTGTTATTCCATGTAGCGTAAATCAAATGTGGACCTGCTGTTGTACTGAAGCCAGTTGAATAAATTACCTGAGCATAACCTGAACTTGTTTGAGCTGACCCTATAGGAATATCTTCAGTTACATCATAGAAATTAACCCATTGTCCATCATCTATAGGAATCCCCCCATATTGAATAAATGCAGTGAGATTAAGCTTATTCCCTCGATTAATAGTAGGATTATAAGTATCATCAGCTGTAGTTCCATTTATCCAAAAGTTAAATTGTAGAATAGCTGGGGCATCTATTTGTAAATCATTACTAAAGTAAGTAGAAGTATTTATAAAAGGTAAATTAAAAAAATATCTATAAGGATGAGACGGAGGAAAATCATTAAAATTCAATGTCCCGTTAAAATCTAATCTTAATGTATAATTTCCTGGTGAAATGTTTGGAATGACTCCAAAATCTAAATCAAAATAACCATTAATATCTGTTTGGAATGTTTCACTTGGAGTCAAATTTGAAGAGTAATCCATTCCATCTTTTAATAATTTTAATGAAATATAAGAAAAACTTAATGGAAGAGAAGTGTTAGTACTATCATAAATTTCTCCTACAATATTAAATTGAGTTACTCCACCACCAGTACGATTAATAACACGAGGTGTTGGCCCAGAAAGAATATTGATTGTTGGTTCTTCATTTAAAATGAAATATGAATGATTTTCTTGTAAACCAATTTTTGCATATAATAAATTCGGTCCTGCTACACTATAATCTGCAACAGGATAATTAATTGAAGCAAATCCATTTGCATCTGAAATATCAGAACCAATCAGGATATCACCTCTAGAATAATCATAAAAAGATACAAGCTTATTAGATATTGGTCCTAAGACAACCGAAACTACTTTGGCAGTGAGATTTAAATTGTGATATCGCGAAACACTTGCATAATTAGGAGGAATATTCGGATAGTTTGATGGCAAACCATCAATATAGAACCATACATCTAAAGCTTTCGTAATATTAAAATCAAGTCTGTTGCTTGAATTAGTCATATAATAATAAGGAACTTGAAATAAGAGAGATAAGAGAGAATATGAATAAGTTCCTAAAGGAGTGTCAATCCACCAAGTTCCGTTAAGATCGGCCCGGACTTCATAATTTCCAGCAGTATTATGATTAAGATCCAAGAAATCATTGAAATCTCCATCATAAGTAGTATTAATTGCCGAAGGTGAGAATGCATTTGACACTCCATTGTTTGTCCCTTTTCTAAATAAGCGGATATTTAATTCAGGTCCCTCGACTCTATTTCCATTTAATGGATCATATACAAAACCTACAACGTTAGTAATATCTGGTTGAGCATCAGAAACATTAATTTCTCCAGGGTTAACATCGGTTAGAGCAATTGAAATATCTCCTGATATTGTAGTAAGATTGTAGCCTGCATTAAAGAAATCAAATCTCGCCTCAATTAAATGAGGACCAACAATTTCAGTAACATTAAAAACAGTCTGAATTGATGCAAACCCACTTAAATCTGTATCATCTTGTCCCAGTACTCGACCTGTAGTATAATCTCTGAAAGTTATAGTTAAATTATCTACAGGGTCTGTAATTGAACTAACAATAGCAGATATACTAGCTGTTTCCGGTCGTATATAGGAAGTTTGATCAGTTGAAACGGTGATATTATAATTACCTCCTATTATAGGACTTCCCCCGCCTCCGAAGCTGTCAAAAATATCAAATTGAACCCATTTTCCTTTTCCATAAATATCTGTTGGCACGTAGATCTCTGCCCAATTATAAAGATTTTTGTATTTAATCGCAAATCCCCATTGACCCTCATCATTATCCCAAAATTCTTCAATCATCAAACTATTGAAACCATCGACAAATCGACACGAGACTTCAAAAGCTCTAGCAAAAGCACAAAACGCTGAAGCAAAATCAGACCATAATCCTTGCTCAGTTTCACAAAACCAGTCAATATCATCTCTTCCTTCTGGGGCAGGATTATAGTCATCAGGATTCATTGGAAATGAAAATTGAGTTTGTAAATAATTTCTAATCTTATTTGCAACCCAAAAATCATGATCATTAGCATTTATTCTATCATCTAAGATATCATAATGGTTAGTAAAATAAGGATTATTAGTCTTATAGACTTCAATTGTAGGAGGTAATTGTAAATATTTATTCTGTAAACTCAAATACTCTGGTGAAGGATCAGTAACAATAACCGCACTGGTGTTTAATTCTTCATTTGATGGCAAGTAATTATAAAAGCCAAATATCTCAAATGTCATATTTACATCATCATCTGAAGAAAATGAAAGATCTAGTGTAGTAGAATTATATTCATCTTTATACAACTGAGGTGAGGCGGGATCTAAATTTGGTGCAGAAATTGTATCCATAACAAAAGGACTTGGAAAGAGAGTAGGTAGAACCATTGAATTAGCTCCAATATTCGGGGATAATGGCATTTTTAATTTTAAAAGCTCAGGATCAGGGAAATAATTTGCAAGATAATCACCATAAGAGTATAAATCATAAAGATTACTCACTGCATTTGATGTCCAACCTTCACCAGTATACTCATCAAAACATTCATATTTCCATAAAACATCTGACATATTATTGAACGAGAGATAATCATATACTCTAAAAACTTCAATTTCTCCCGCTCCAGAATACAGAAGATCAAGTAAACCTTGAGAAAAGTTTCCTAAATCTAAATCATCAATATCTCCATCAAACATTTCTGATAGTAAGTCGAGGAGAGAAGCAGGATCATCTACTTGATCTAATAAATCTTGCCAAAAATCCTCATCAAATGGATAATTATCTACTAAATCGGCGTCTTCCCATTCAGTTTCGCCTTTTTCCTTATTAGGGTTTGGTCTATTAGTCCCAAAAAGAAAACTAATTAGTACTGTAGAGAAAGCAAATATACTAATTAAAAGCATTGCTACTAATGCTACTCCTATAATCCTTTTTTTATTAATGCCGCCGCCTAATAATTCATCTCTTAAATCTGGCATATTTTTCTGAAAATGAAACTTATTTTTTTCCAAAAAAGTTTAGAATATTAATTTTAGAATATTAATAATAATTTTTTTATATATAATTTTCCAATCGTTTTTTAAATTGTTCAGATCTTTAAATATAAATTTTTCTGAAGTACTTAAATATATTTAAAAAGAAAATAGTACACTAAATAAATCTTGTAATAAAACTAAAATTAATAATTCTATTCAAAAAGATGACTAAAAAGTAATTAAGGATTAAAAGAAAGACTGATAAATTTAAAATTCAAATCCGCATTTAGTGCAAACCATTTTTTTTGCATAAATAGGTTTGGGAATATAGCTAATTATTCGTGTTCTATCTTCTACTTCTTTCACAGCAAATCCACTTGCACCACAATTAGGGCAAATTCTTCTTCCTGTTCCCATCGAGGGTGATGGACTTGGCGTTGATGTTGGAGTAGTTGACATACTTGGAGTAGTACTATAGTTTGTTGTTTGGTTTGTTATCCCTTGAGCTAAGCTAGAAGGCATAACTGCTTTTGGCTCTTTTAATTCTTGAATACGTTTTTCTTTGTATGTAATTTCTTCTTGTAATTTATTTATTTGTGCTTGCAACGGACCAAGTTGTTGCTGTAATATAGAGTTATGTTGCTGTAACTCTTGAACTTGTTGTTCCAATCCTGGTATATGGGCTTGTAATTGAGCATTCTGGTCTGTTAATTGTTGGACTTGCTGTTGGTAAGTTTCATTTGAAGATTGTAGAGATTGTAATTGGTTTGCCAATCTATTTACTTGATTTTCTTTCTCTCGAAGTTGAGCACTTAATTGGGAAGTTTGACTACTTAAATCGCTAATTTGGGATTGTAATTGGCCTAAACTTGAATCTTTTTCTTGGAGTTGGGTATATATTGTATCATATTCTGCTTGTGAAGGACCGGTAGGAATTGAGGGAGCAGTTTGAATAATTGGTGGAGCTGTAGGTTCCATGGTAATAGGAGGAGTTGGTTCATATATAGGGGGCGCCGGAGGTTGTAAGGTAGGGGGAGGTGTCATAGGGGTAGGTGTCGAAGGAGGGGGCATTGAAGGAGGGGGCGTTAATGGGGTTACCGAAGGTGGGGGCATGGTTGGAAAAGAGACTTCTTTTTTTTTCTTTTCTTTATCATCATCATTTCTCTCATATTCATACGACATGATAATCTCCTTATTGGTTAATTAAATTAAAAATATTTTCAATAATTTTATAGAAGTAATTATGATTATAGCATAAATGTAAATATAAAAGTGTTTGCATGTTATATCTTAAAAACAATTCCAATATGAACTTAATTTATCCTTTAAAGCGGGAATTAATCTGTTATTATAATAATCTAGTAATTTTTGTCCAGAAGTTCTTAATTCCTCTTTTATTAGATTATTATCCTCATTATTGAGAACTCTTAAGCAATTATAAACAGCTCGAGCTTGTTTATCTAACTGATATCCCCCCTCTAAAGTTATTAGAATTCTTTCATCAGCATATTTTTGTGCTATTGTTTTAATTTTTTGTAAATATTCTGCGGGTGCTTGGTAAGTCCAATTCATGTTTGTCAATTGATCTGTCCAATGAGTATCAAAACCGGCAGAAATTAGGATGAATTCTGGTTTAAATTCTTCACAGATTGGAATGATTATTTCTTTTAAATAAATCGGTATCACATCATCAGCAGAGCCGGCAGGCATTGGATAATTAATTATTTTACCAGCACCTTTACCCTTGCCAATTTCATCGAAATTTCCAGTTCCGGGATAAAAATATCCATATTGATGAGAATTGAACATTACTAATTCGCCAGAATCTGATTTAGAACCTTGATAAAATATATCTTGGGTACCATTTCCATGGTGGCAATCCCAATCAATAATGACTACTTTTTTTATTCCTTTTTCTCTAAAAAGATATTCCGCAGTAATAGCAATATTATTGAAAATGCAAAATCCCGCAAATCGATGAGAATTAGAGTGGTGTCCAGGAGGTCTAACTAAAGCAAATGCATTCTTTATATTACCATTTATAATCTCATCAGCAGCCTGCAAGTTACCACCGACAGAAAATAACGATGCTTCATAAGTTTTAGGAGAGGCAATAGTATCGCCATCGTCTATATATTGAAGACGTTGTGTTTTAGCACTTAGTTCACAGATCTCTTGTATCTCTTTTATTATTCTTTCCCTATGGACATATCTTATTTGGTCAAGAGTCGCCTTCCTTGGTTTAATAATTCTATAGCTTGGATCTTCAAGTAATTTTTTTTCTTTTAAAAAATCCATAATAGCAATTAATCTTTCATGGCTTTCTACATGAGTTCCTATGTCATGTTCTAGATAAATATCATCATATACTATTCCAGTTGTCATAATTGTAGATTTATACCTTATTCTTTATTTTCTGAATTCAATTCAATAATTTTAAGCTTCAATTATTTTAATATTTACATATATACTTATAAAATTTTCTTCATAGATTTAGTTAAATATGAAAAAAATTAAGAAACTAAGTCTAAAAATCATTATAGTGGGAGAACCCGCTGTAGGTAAAACTAGTTTGGTTAAAAAGTTTGTATCGGGGCAATTTGCTAAAGATTATCGTTCTAGTATTGGGACTAATATATTTATTAAAAAAATTAATCTTAAAAATATCGGTAAAGTAACAATTCAACTATGGGATATAGCTGGACAAGAACGCTGGATAAATATGAGACGTTCTTATTATGTTGGGTCAAAAGGAGTGCTTATTGTAGGGGATTTGACGAGAAAAAATACATTTGATCAAATTAGACATTTTTGGGTTCCGGATGTAAAACAACATTGTGAAGTTGCCCCCATTGTATTACTCGCTAACAAAAATGACTTAGAAAAAGAATTAAGTGAAAAAGAGATTAATTCTTTAGGAAAAGAAATTAATGCGATTTCAATTGTTTATACATCTGCTAAAACAGGTGAAAATGTTGAAATGGCTTTTAAAATAATATCTGAACAAGTAATAAACAAATTTTATTAAATTTCTTTATTTGTGAATCTAAGTAGATTATTTTTTGGTTCATATAGAGTTCCTTCTTTTAGTAATTCTCCTAGAGCACTTTCAATAAATTTTCTATCTAAATTTTCTTCTAATTCTAAAATTTGAATAACGTTGGACTTTTCAAGTGCTTTCCAATTGTTTTCCTCAAAGATTTCTTTCAATCTATTCATTAAAGTATCTAGTTTATTAAGATTGCTTCTAGATTGACCAACAAAAATTCTATCCATATCAATTTTGCCAGTTGTTTCATCATAACCTGTATCTTTTAGATATCTTTTAAATAGTTTAAAAATTTCTTCTACGTCTTCTTTAAGTACTTTATTTCTTAAAGCCATTTTTGCATAAGCTTCACTAAGTCTAACTAAGGCATCTAAATTTCTTGCTAAAATTGATATAATCGCATCTTCACTATCATATTGACCTCTTAAATTTAGGTAAAATTCTTTTATTCTTTCCTTAGCCTCATCAGACAATATCGGGTTGCAGGTCCTTCTTGCGTGTTTGATATATTTTTTTAGAATCTCCCTTGAGATTGGTGCTATAGAAGTATCAATTTCTTCTATTGTTTCTTCTGGGTCAAACATAGAATTTTTTAATATAAATTCAGCCATTTGTGCATCATCTGCCTGATTAGGTTTATCAACAACCACAAAAATTAAATCAAACCGAGATAAAAGAGAAGGTGGCAATCGAATATTTTGAGTAGGAGTTTTATATCTATCGTATCTTCCAGAATGAGGATTTGCTGCTGATATAATTGCGGTTTGGGCTTTCAATGTAGCAACAATTCCAGCTTTAGCAATACTGACAGTTTGTTGTTCCATCGCCTCATGCAGTGCTGATCTATCTGCAGTATCCATCTTATCAAATTCATCTATTGCCGCTACGCCTCCATTTGCTAACACAACAACACCTGCCTCAAGGTTCATCTGACCTGTGTCAGTGTCTTTAATTACAGCAGCCGTTAGACCTACGGCTGTTGAGCCTTTCCCAGAAGTATATAATCCTCTTGGGGATACTTCTATGGCGCTTTTCAGGATTTCTGATTTTCCCGTTCCTGGATCTCCAACAAATAATACGTGGATGTCACCTCTTTTATAGCCTCCTCCAGGTTTTTTCTTTCTTGTTCCTGCAAATAAGCTTAAAGCTGAAGCCATTTTAAGATCTTGTCTCCCATATATATCAGGAGCAATTGATCTTGCGATTTTTTTTTGAATAAAAGGTTCTTTAGACAGATCCTCAATTTTTTTCCTGTCCTCTTTGGTGAGATCAATAATATCATCAGTTTTATCCTCAGGGTCAATAAAATTGATATCAATAAAAGTCTTGAATAATGTAGAATTATTACTTTTAGTTGACTGAGCTAAAACTGATTTAAAAATTCCCAATATCTTTACTCTATCACCAGGTTTTACCGTATCAACTAAATTATAGGTTAAAATTGCTTGAACTGATCTAGGAATTCTTCCAGGCGGTAAATCTTCTGGTATTTCCTGTATCATTATAGACTGCCAATCAATAAATTCTGAATGTTTTGATATTAGTCTAAAGTCTGTTTGAGCTTTAGCTTTACACCGTTTATTTATACAAAATTTTGGCCATCTTATTCTGGAAGTCAACTGAATAACATCAAATTGAGCTCCACATAAATTACATTCAAAAGATGCTTTTACGATTTTTGGTCTTATTGTAGAACATCTGACTAAAATACCTTTAGACCAAACAAGAGTGCTAATATGTTTTGCTCTTAAACCTCTTAAAGGAAGAAATAATGGGCTCTTTTTATCTTTAGTAGTTATTCTTACGAAATAGTTTTTATTAGTTAGTTTTGACCCTTGAAATTTTAATAAATTTTTGAATGCTTCAACAGCATCTTCAATTATCGCTTCAGGATCTTTTTTAAGCATTTCTGCTATATCAGGATCACTCGCTAATAAATCTTCAAAAAGTATTATTAATGTATTCTCACCTTTTGCATAGATATCGTTAATTTGATCTTGATATTTATACGCACCTGGACTTTCTTGAAATAGTCGATAAAAATCCTCAAAGCGTTGAACTTTATTAATTGGGCTACTAGGACTGGAGAGAGGGATTGTCATGACAAAAAACTTTAATTTTTTTGATATACCTAAATTATTCTTGGTGATTTTTTAATTCTGATATTAATGACTTATTTTATTAAAGTGTAAATAAACAACTATAATAAACCCGAGACTGTCGTAAGGTTTACTGAATTATGTTTGAATCTATTGAACTGGGAAATTATATCTTAATTTCCCCTCAATTGTTGGAGAGTTTCACAGATAATAGGGTCTTGACTCATTTCACATCTAATTTTTAATAGAGAAATTACCCTCTTCTTGATTTTTTCATTTTCATACCTTACTGTTCGACCTAAAATTAATGCAATTGAACGTTGAGTTATTAAAGAACCTTTACCGCTTAAATTTTGTAAAAGTTTAGTTAATATTCGATTAAGTCCAATTTCCCTTATAATTTCAACAAAACTATTAATCATACTGGTTCTAACTTCTTTTGATTCATCCCCTAGTAAGAATATTATTATATCAAGAATCTCTTCAATTTGATTGTTATAAATCCTAATTAATCTAGCTGAGGCTTCTCTAATTTTAGGATCAGCACTCTTTAAATGTTCATGTAACTTATTAAATGGAATGTGATAACCATTCACTTCTCTGATATCAGATAATATATTTAAAGCAGACCAGCGAACCCAATTTTGTTCATCGCTAAGGAGGGAAATAAGTTTTTCAATAATTTTTTCCTTATCATCGACATGACCAATTATTTTACCTAAGCTTGATACTGCTGCTTCTCTTACAATCCATTCGTCATCAATTAAAGCAGTATTTATTAAAGCATCAATAACTGATAAAGGAAGTTTATATCCGATAAATCCTAAAACTTTAACACATGTTTCACGAATAAATGAGTCTTTATCACCAAGTAAATTCAAAGTATCTTTGATTGGAATAATTTCTGGTGAAATTTTAGCAATTTCTAATAATGATTTGGTTAGAACAATCTTTACTTTTGAATCTTGTTCAGTTAAAGTATGAAAAAATTCCGCTATAAATGGTTTTATTAGTGAAGGATCTTTTTGAGCTATTTTTGAAATTATACCAGAAGCCTTTTTCTTTACCTGATTATTCTTATCATTTTGTAATATTAAAATGATCGGTTTTACATCAATATAATCAATGAATTCTTCTATTAATCCATCAATAGATGCAAGGGCGTTTAATCTTACATCGACATCCTCTGCAGCTGAATATTTCAATAATGTTGGAATAATATTTCTTGGATCTTTTTTACCTATTTTTATTAATGTTTTTGATATAATTCCCTTTGTTATATATGTTGTAACATCCGGTATTTTAATTAAATTCTGAATTACTAAATCAGGATTTTTAGTATATTTTTCTGTTAAAATCTCTGAAATATTTTCTCTTAATTCATCATTTTCAAATTTGATATATATGAGAAGAGTAGTTAATATTTTTTCTGAATTATATTTCCATAGTCCGCCAAGAAGTTTAACAACATTATTTAAAATCTCAAAATTATTTGGATCAACTCTATTAATAATGACATTAATATCTAATAATTCAGGCTCTTCTTCAAAATATTTTTCGAGAGTGTTTATAGCTGCTTGTCTTGCTTTTTCATTTGAATCAGTTAAGCCTTCTAAGAATGGTAGAAGTGGAATATTATTTTTTTTAAAATTACCAATTTTCGCAAGAACATCAAAAATCGATGCTCTTACAGAACTAGATGGATCTTTAATTAAAGGAATAATTTTAGAAATGATTTTTCTATCAATTTGTTTAAAATTAAGATTTCTTATATTTTTAATTGCTGCAGCACTTATTTTATTATTTATATGAAAGATTTTGTCAATTATTAGATCAATAGGAAGCTCGTAGGAACTATCAGCTAAAAAATTAAGAGTCTCAACCACAATTTTACTATTTGGGTCATTTATTAATTTTTTAATGTTTAAATTAAGAAAGACTTTTTTTTGTTTACTTTTTGATCTGCTTAGAACCTTTAATCCTATTAATCTTAATCTCCATTCTGAATCTTCAATGAGATTAAGAATTAGCTCTTTAGGTATCTTTTCTACGAAATTGAGGTCTGCTTTTAAGAGTGTTCTTGCTATAGGGATACTTTTATCGTAATTTGGAGATTCTAATGCTTCTACTATCCAAGGTAATACAAACTCCGGAACATCATTTTCCAACTGAACTAAAATTTGGTTACATCTTTTTCTTGAATATTTATTATAATCACATATACCATCCAGTAATGAATTTTTAAATTTCCAATCATTAAGAATTGTATTATCTTTTAGTGGAATTCTTTCAAACATCATAATTAAAGTTTCTACAGCATGTTTTCTTATCTTAAGATTACGATGCTTTATGAGAGTAAATAGTGGAATAGGATCAAATGTTTGCCCGCATTCTGTAATTTTAGAATGCTTAATATTCATTACAAAATCGTTGTTCCTTGCTAAAAAATAATATGAAGTAAAAATTATCAATACTATTTCTTCAATCACCGCCGCCCAAGCAAACTTAATAGAATTTAGACTGATTTGGCTAGTAAAAATCCATTCGTTAAAAATATCCTCCAGCATAGTAGGATTTACTATTAAAAAATTAACTAAAACATTAATTCCTATTGAAGCCATTAAATAGGCAGCAAAATAAATATCAATTCCTCTATATTTTATTTTTCTACCCCAAAAACGAGTGAAATATCCTAATATTCCGAAAAGAAGAGTTACAAATACAAAAATTGAAGACATGGTTGATATGGCTAATGTTTCAGTGAAAAAGAAAATTACCGTTTGGAATAATGATATCCATGCCCATACAAATACAAATAGCATCAAACCTAATATAATATAATGGCCAGGCTCTGATGTAAATTGTTTCATTCCCCTTTTGCTATCTTCAAAATTTAGAAATATTGATCTTCTAATTTCTGGTATATGATAATATGCATTTGAAATACCAGCAATATATCCTTTAGATCCATAAAAAGTTAAAATCATTAGAGGATATACGAGCATCCAAGTTATTAACACCACAATAAAAGGTAATCCTAGAAAAGTTAGGATAATTGGAGGGAAGATAAATACTAATAGGAAAAAAGTGAAGGCAACTAATACCTTTATAAACTTATTCCTTGATATGTTAATGATTCTTGTATTGATAAATTTATGAAAAGGTGTTAATCCTTCATCTGATTCTTTACTTAGTGCAATAAATAGGAAATCAATCATAGGATAAAATGAAATATAGGTCAAACAAATACTAAAAGGTATAAGTAGTGCTAAAGGATTGACTTCTGGTGGTATAGTCGGCCAAAAACCAGGTGTATTTATAGTAAATATTACAGCAACAGCAAAAACTACCATAATAGATAAACCAAAGATGAGCCCATAAAAGATACATTGAAATCGGTCTTTATTATTAAATTCACCTTTTTTAACTAATGCGACCTGTCTATATATGATATAGAATCCAATTGAAAAGAATAATAGAAAGACTATAAGAAGAATTATTTCTATTACCAAGATTTTCACGAAGTTTTTATTTTATTAATTAAATAATAGTATGTTTATTTCTCTTGTATTACATTTGTATATTATATAAAGACTTATTAATATATTAAATCTGGTGTATTTTTTATTGGAATTAATTAAAGAAAGCTTTTCTAATTCGTTAATACGGTTAAACTTTATTTTTCTAAACGAAATAGTCGTTACTGAATGCATAAAGAATTTTGAAGGTTTTTCTCTATTAGGAAAATCTTTTGGTCCCTTCGAGGAAGGTAAAAAATATAAACTAAAGCTATTTTCTGCCATTCCCTTCATTGAAAAAGGCATATTACAAGTGGCTTTGACAGCTAAATGTGATAATATTGATGTTCAACGATATGCTATAGAAGAAAGAGATGATTCAATGCTAATAAAAAGATCTAATAAATTTTTTTTAAACAAAATAAGAGAATTCAAGAGATTCATGGAAAATGAAATAACTAAAAATCATAAACCAAAAATAGATTTAGATAGATATCATTCATATACATCAAATATCATTGATAGCCGGTTATTTAAACTATTAAAACTATCTATGGCTGAATTATCATTAGAGGATGAATCGAGATTAACGAATTCTGAAAAAGTGCTTTATAAAAATTTATACAAACTCATTAAAATATGGAGAGGTTTCTTTTAATTTCAGGTTACTGTAAAAATTAGAGTTGTATTTGTTTCGTTCCATATTTCTTAAAGTATTCTTTAATATGGTTTGTGATTTCTTGATTCATGTCTAAATGGGGTAATAATTCAATTGCATTGCTCATTGCATAATATGGGATATTATGCTGTGAGATAATCTCTTTTACACTTTTTCCATCATCTCTTAATTCATTTCTATTAGTTAACCCAATACTAGCTATAATATTTATATCTAACTCACTTAATTTTTGAATGGTGTTGATTAAAGATCCCCCAGTAGTTGTAACATCCTCAAGAATAACAACATCTCCTTTAGGTATACCTATAAATATCCTGTCTTTAGGATCTCCATGTTCTTTTTGTTTACCTCTACCCATTGAGAGAGGATAATTTCCCGAATTATAATTTTTTTGTTTTTTTGCCCATTTAAATTGGGTAATAATACCTAATTTTGTAGCTCCCTCTGGAACACCATAAAAACATTTGGGATTTAAACCTAAGTAATTAATAAATGAAATAATATAATCTGTTAATTTATCGAGTAAGGAGGCATCTGAAGTTATATTCCTCCAATTTACATACCAATAAGATAGCCTTCCAGAGTTAAGTTTTATTGGTTCATCAAAAAAGCCAATTACATTATGAGTTTTTATAAATTCATTGAAACTCTCTTGGGTCCACATCATAAAAATCAATTTTAGTATAGAATTAAATTTTTTTAAAAGAAATAGTTTTCAATTCTATTAATTTTTATTTATTACTTATTTTCTGGTTCATTCTTTGATATTCACAAGAATTTTCCGAGCTTGCGATGCTATTTTTTTATCAGTCTGTTTTGTTAAATTTTCTAGCAAATTTTGAATTGGCATAACAGCTCTAGAATTGGTTTCTGAAAGTTCTTCAAAAATAGAAAGGGTAGAGAGAATTTCTCCTTGGTTGGACCCTTCAAGAATTTGTTTAATTTTAGGAATAGCAGTTTTATTCAAAATTTCATTGAGATATTTTGAAATTTCTGCTTCTGCTTTAGCGTCTCTATAAGATCTTAGTTTGTTACTTCTAATATATTCAACAAAAATAAAGGGCATTTCGATTGACCATTCTTGTATTTTTTCCAATTCAATTAATTGAATTACGCCACCGTCATCTTTATAAAAAAACTTCATATCCAATCACCGGTGGTTAATTTTTCAGGTAAATATTTTTCTGTTAAAAACTCAAAACCATGAGTTGAAAGAGCCTGAATTTCTGCTTTGACATTTTCTTTAAGAGATAATTTAAGGTCTTCCTCCCAGGCTTTATTCCTTTTAACAAACTCTTCATTTAATAAATCTTTAATGCGTTTGACATCTACTTTTTCTAATTTCAACCTAGCAACTTCCGGAATTTTATATTTATCCAAATCACGTGTTAAAACTCCAAGAAGTTTTATATCTGGTGTTGCTAAAAAGGGAGATTCATAACTTAATCGTTTTGAACCCCTTAAATAAACTGAATGTATATAATGGCCATAAGGGTCGCTATCAACTAAACTAAAAACTGGAAGATTTAGTTCCTTGTTTAAACGTTTTAAAAACATTCGGGTTGCTATGTCTCCTACACCTCCTGCTGTTAAAAGGATACAAGGGTATTTACGCCAAAATCTATCCTCAGCAAACCGCATCATTGCAGCTTCTTTTTCTATCGCTAAAATAAATTCTGCATCCGATTCAATTATTTCAATATTGTCTAGAAATGGAGATATTCTCCAACCTCCGCTTCCTAATCCTTCAAGATCAATGATATCAGTTTTGTCTCTAATCCTAAGTCGTCCTATACAAGTTCCATTTGCTGTAGCGACAATATGGGTTGAATTTCTTGTAGTATAAAGCATAATTGCTGCGTCTTCAATACTTTTATCACTAACCTTTTGCTCATTAAATAATTTAACGTCTGTATAGTATACTTCTCTTTTAGTTGCATGTAAATCTTTTACTAATAATTCATGAATAATTTCAAGGATCCGCATTAATCTAGTAATATCAGCAACACTTGTAAGAGTGTGGAATTGCTTTTCTTGAAGTTGTTGACCTAGGAGTAACAAATCGTTCTCTTCATCCCAAATGATATTTGAACTCGATCTAGAAGGTAATTGTATTGATGGTCTTCCTGTTTTATTTATTTGATCTATTACATCATCAATAAGTTTATATAACCTATCTAGAGCATTTTTTCTATTAAGATCATCGATCTTTACTGTGTTTTCGGGAAGTTGGACTTGCTTTTTTTCTGTTCCTTTATTTAAATATTCGTTAAATAGTTCTTTTGCTGCTTTTAAATCATAACTAATTTGTTTTTTGGCCATATTATTTACCTAATTATTTTTTTAATTTCCATTGTCTTTTACCCATTTTTGATTCAACTAGAACTTTTTCTTTACGTTCTAATTCCTTGAGTTTAAGCTGGAGATATCGGGCATCCATCATATCTTTAATTTTTAATTTGAAAATGAGATGCTTAATAGTTTGCCATTCATCAGATAAAACATTTAATATTTTTTCAGTTGTTATGATAGGTAATGTAGTTTGTTTTTGTTTTGGGGGTACTGGTTTATGTATAGGTGGAGTCTTTTTAGGAGTTACCTTACTTGGCGTTTTTCCTTTAGAAATTGGCAATTGCACTTGTTTTACAGGTATAGTATAGGGACTAACTTTAACTGGTTCTGGAGGTTTTAATTCTATTGGTTTTACTTCAATAGGTTTTTTATATGATTCTATAATTTTGCCAATAATAACTGTTTTTGTGTCTTTAGATAATAGGCTAATATTATAATCATTACAATATTCAATTAATTCGGTTTTTGTCCAATTTTTAAGTGTTTTCTCAGTGAATAATTCTTTTTTAGTTTCAACTTTCTTAGCAACTGGTTGTAATTCAGAGGGTTTTTCTATCACTTTTTCCTTTTTAATAGCAGTTTCTTTAATTTCTCTTGCTTCTGAAGATTTCACAACAGGCGTAGGTTTTTTACCTATTGCGTTCCTCATTAAATCTTCCAATTCTTTTTTGTCAAGCTTAGATTTATGTATACTCTCACCTTGAGACGCAATATTATATAGGCTGTTAACAAATATTGGTATATATTTTTCTATTAGGCTAGCTCTCTTTTCGCTTTTACGAAGATTTGCTTTTCTATTGAGATATATTCTTAATCTTCTTCCTATTGCTTCAAGGCAAAACTTAATTTCTTTTATTAAATTTTCATCATCAGCCAATGCGTTTTTTGATTGGGATTTAAACATTAAATGCACAAAAGGTCCAGAAACATTAACTAATAATTTTATTGGTCCTTTTGGCAAGCTATTATCATAAGTATCAAGGTTGTAGTTTTTCCAATTAACTGCTTGAACTGCTTTTGTGATAGCGCAATCTGCACTATCTCTTAATTTCGGTGTTCTATTTACAAATCTAGATAAAACATCCCTAGACCGTTTGGGAACTTCTAAATTTCTTGAATAAGCCAGTACAGCTTCTACAACATAAGCTAAACCTTTTCCACTTGTGGGTGCTCTTGTTTCTGCTGCTACAAAATCATCATCCTTCGTATAGTTTTCAATGAAATATTCAAATACACCATGGTAGGTATCTATAGAATCTATGTCAGAGTAAGTGAGAAGATCATCAATAACTTGTTTTACTTGCTGTTGATCCGTTATTTCATCAACGATATCAATGGTTCCCAATATCTCTGAACCTAAATTAATGACCTCTTCTGGATTTATTGAAATGTTAATGATTGCATCATCATCAATCTTGATCCCTTCTTCTAATAACGTTCTCTTTTTGTCTTCATGTAATAATTCAAATATCTGATTAATTTTATCAACGGGTCCAGCAAAGTCATCTATATTTTCTGAAATTCTTAATCCAATTTCTTTAATTAAAGTATTCTCCAGAGTTGAGCCCCCTACTGGAATTGCTGTGTCCGTTGGAGGAGCCATATACTTGATAGATTTAAACGCTAGGAATAGAGAATTAAACTGTTCTTTTGTTAATTCAATAGGTTTAACTTTAGATATAAGGACTTTATTAATAAGATCTTCAAAATCTGTTCTGTTTTTTAACTTTTTTAACTCAATCAATCCTTCTTTTGAGTCTTTAAACAATGTGTTTAAATCTACTTTAATTTTATCCTTTTGATTTCTAATATCATCTATCTCTTTCAATAATTTTTTAATTTCTCTTTCAATATTCTTTATTTCTTTTTGAGTTTCAGTTTTTTCAATACGTTTATTTAGTTTCTTTATTTCTTTGTTTATTTTTTCGTAATCTTTATTGGATTTATTGTAATTAGTGATTAATTTCCAATAATTTTCTTTTAGATCTTCTGATGCGACTTGATAAATAATTAATTTATCTCTCGGTTTATCAGAACGACCGAAAACCCGTTTTTCATTTATCATAAAGTTTATTGTATCTGTCTTTTTCTGTGCTAAATTCACAAATCCCTCTTTTAGAATAAGTAAATTTAATCGGTCCTGAAGATCTCTTTCAGCAATATAAATAATTTCTTTAGCTGTTTTTGAACTCATTCTTACAAAATTATCTTGTAAAAATGCAGAAATTGATTTATTTTCTGATTTTGTAATTAAATCTTGTAGGTCCCCTATATTAACTGAGGAAGGATGAGACTTAGCATATTTAGGTTCGTCTGGGAAAGAAGTTGCTAATCTTCGGTAAATTTTCTCCTTTCCCTCTGGATCAATATAAATAATTGTCACATGAGGATTCATAAATGCAGTTTCTTCAATATATTTCTCAACATAACCTCTGACATATTTTACATTTAAATAATTCAATTTAATATAAGTACCATGAAGAAAAAAGCTGTCAATATCTGTTGGATGAATTAAATACTTTTTCTCATTTTTAGATGTGGTAAAAAATTCTGTTACTGTAGCATAAACATTGTCAATTGATTTTGATACTGTGATAATAGGTTTACCAGTTGTATTTTGAGCATCGCTAAACGCGCTTGGGGCTCCAAATCCTTGACTACCTCTAGTTTGCTTTAATTCCATAGATTTTGATGAGGCGAGATATTTTCCAAATTTTCTTAGATCAATTTTTGACATTCCAGTCCCATTATCGAAAATTTCAAAAGTATAACTCATGATATTTTTCTGACTGATTTCAGACGTTAAAAAAGATTGTGCTTCATATTCTCTAATACGAACCCCCACTATTGGTTCTACATCAATGATATATTCAACGGGTTTAATGATTTCTTGCATATCATCTATTATTCTTCTAACTTCTTCTTCTACTTCCAATTCTTCTTTATCACTTATTTCTCCAGATTCTTCCTCTTTTTCTTCTGGCACTTGAATACTAGATTGGTCTGGTTCAACAGATTCAATACCTAATTCCTGCATTAACGTATGTTTTGCTTCATTATTTAAAGTTTGAGATTTTTTTTCTTCTTTTACTGTTTCAAGTATAGAAAATTTTTCTAAAAATAATTCTTGGTCTAATGAAAATTTAATTTTGGAATCTGGTTTTTTCAATTCTTTCCATTGAAAACTTTCGATGGCATCTAAGGCATTATCAATAAATTCAGCACAATATTGAACATGTTTCCAATAGCCAAATTCGAAACCAACTAGTTGAGTCCGCTTACGCATAAACTCAGCTATTGTTCCTTGCTTTATTTTTCCTTCTTCTTTTGAAGTAATTTTGGACGCACTCGTATGATTAATTCTTCATTTAACATTATTACAACAATCTATAAATATATATACATCTATTAGTAAATTAATTGACAAAACTATAAGATATTATATATATATCTTAATTCCATAGTTTTCAATTATCTACTCGAACTTTACAATATTATTCACTGTTTACAGTAAATAAACTAATATTTAAATATTTTCATCAGATTTTAAATCATAAAAATAAGTAAGTATACATCCGAAAAAAATTTTCAAAAATCCATTTAAACTTAATTTTAAGAATTCCTTTTTTGATAAGCTTCAATGGCAATATCAATTATTTTCGATGCAATATATCTTTTAGTATTTCTCTCAACATGAGTAATACGTTTTTTTTTATCTATAATAAATACCTCATTATACTTACTGCTAAAACCAATATCTTCTCTTCCAATATCATTTGCCACAATTAAATCAACCTCAGATTTAAGGAGTCTATTATAGGCACGTTCTATTAATTCACTTTTAGAAACATTTGTTTCTGCTTTAAATGCTACAATAAATAAGTTATAATCTTTTTTCCTTGCAACATTTATTATTTTTGGTGTTAACTTCATATTAACTTGTAGTTCTTCTACATTATCGGAAGATATTTTTCCCTCAATATATTCAATTGGTTTATAATCACTTACAGCAGCTGCTGAAATGAAAAAATCATAATTATTTAATGAGATTTCATCTTTAACTGCTTTTATAAAATCGTCTGTTGAAATAACGTGTCTAGTTTTTATATAATTTGGAAGTTTTACCATACATTCACCAGCAATTAACATTACATCAGCTCCTCTAGCAGAAGCTTCTTTGGTTAATTCTACACCCATTCTTCCTGATGATTTATTTGAAACGAATCGAACTGAATCTATTGCTTCTCTTGTTGGACCCGCGGTAATAAGTATTTTCTTTCCTTCTAAATCTTTCTCAGTAACTAATAAATCTATAACCCTATCAATTATGTCATCAATTTTAGCAATCTTAGCTTTACCTTCTGAAATTCTAGGACCTAAAATTTCAACACCATATTCACGCAATTGTCTTTCATTTTTTTCTAAAATAGGGTGTTTGTACATGCTCTCATGCATTGCAGGTACGATTACTAGAGGTAAGGACGACCCAAATGCCGTTGATGCGACCGTTGTAACAGGTGTATCGTCAACCCCACAAGCTATTTTTGAAATTGTATTTGCCGTAGCAGGACATATTAATACTAAATCAGCCTTTCCAACACTTCTTGGTCTATCACCTGCTAGATAAACATGTTCAACAGCACCTGTCAATTTTGTGATTACTTTATTTCCTGTAGCCCATTCCATTAAAGCGGGATTCATCAATTCTGTAGCTGCTTTAGACATTACACAGATGACTTCGGCACCTAATCTCATAAGTTCTCGGGCTACTATGGGAGAAGAAATTACAGCTACTGACCCAGTTAGACACATACAAATAGTTTTTCCTCTAAGGATTGTTCCCTTACTTTCAGCAATATCCTTTGAGGGGTGTTGAAAATTATTTTTTGTCATATTCAAATAATTATTATTTACTAATTTTCAATTAAACTTTCAGATTCTATGTAAATAAAATTTATGCTTTAATAAAAAAAATTATGATACAATTATTACTATTCTCTTGAAAATTCAATTTCAATTTTACAATAAAGTGGAAATAATGACTGTTTTTTACTAATTCTTACAATTTTCTATAATCCTATTTTTTATTTATGATTTTAAATAAGTTAATCGAAATATTATTACAAGTTTCTTCAACTAAATTAATTAAAAAATATGAATAAAATCTGTGATTTACATATCCATAGTAAATTTTCAGGAGGAGCAAGCAAAAATATTGATGTTTATAAAATTGCCTTTAATTGCAATATGAAAGGAATTCAATTAGTAGGAACTGGAGACTGTCTCCACCCATTATGGTTAATTGAATTAAAGAATAATTTAATTGAATATTCAAATGGAATATACTATACTCCAAAAATACCAAATGTTAATTTTATATTACAAACAGAAATTGAAGCAACTTGGAAAAATAATTCAAACGTCAAAAAGGTACATTTCGTCCTTCTTTTTCCAAATTTTGAAAAATTAGATGAATCTATTAAGTTTCTATCCAAATTTGGTAATTTAGCAAAAGATGGTAGACCAAAGATCTATAAATCTGCAGAGAGTCTTATTTTTGGATTAAAATCAATTGATGAGGATATTGAGATAATTCCTGCTCATATATTTACTCCTTATTTTGGTATATTTGGCGATAAACCTCATTTCAATACTATGAAAGAAGCTTTGGGTTATGGAATGAATTATATTAATTGTATTGAAACGGGATTAAGTGTCGATCCCTTAATGGTGAGAAGTATTTCAGAATTAAATAAAGTGTCAATTATATCTAATTCTGATTGTCATTCTACAAATTTTCATAGATTAGGAAGAGAAGCTACAACGATTAAGCTTAATAAATTAAATTACCATAATCTTGTAGATTCAATTAAAAGAAACAAAATTATTAAGACTTACGAGTTTAAACCATCACAGGGGAAATATTACTATGATGGTCACAGACCAGAACGACATTTTGATAATAAAGATTATTATTGTAGCCCAAAACTTAATATTGACATTTGTCCTTATTGTAAAAAAAAATTAACAAAAGGGGTATTAGCTCGAGTCCAAGATTTAAGCGATCAAATAAATCCTTTCAAACTAAATTTTCAATATATTGTCCCAATATTGC
>Ga0114922_10000847_pt1 | contig 29377 bp, 16 predicted proteins | sample AartaG_FD_100975 | JGI IMG/M metagenome (GOLD analysis project Ga0114922, IMG submission 100975) | Deep subsurface microbial communities from Aarhus Bay to uncover new lineages of life (NeLLi) - Aarhus_00045 metaG | ecosystem: Environmental > Aquatic > Marine > Oceanic > Sediment | place... | reverse complement strand
AGGCCATACTTCCGTCTTAGAACATGCTTATGCTACTTTTAGAATTTCAGAAATATCAAGAGCGTTGACGCATCAATTAGTAAGACATAGATTTTGTTCAATTACGCAACAATCACAGAGATATATAGACGAAAAAAGTTTTCACTATATTGAACCTAGTTCGATTAAAAGAAATAGTGAAGCTCACGCGTTATTTATTAATCTGATGGAAAAGATTAGGGATGCTTATATAGAACTAAAAGATTTGGGTATTAAAAAAGAAGACGCTCGATTTGTTTTACCAAATGCTACTGAAAGCCAATTAGTATTAACAGCAAACTTACGGGAATGGAGACATATAATTGAACTTCGAGGGGATTTAGCGGCTCAATGGGAAATAAGGAGAATGGCAATTGAAATTTTAAATATATTAAAACAAAAAGTGCCAACTGTTTTTGAAGATTTTAAGATTATTAAAGAGAAAAACATTATACAACGAATAAATTTAGAGTAAAAAAAAAAGAATTAACTATTCTCCTTCTATTATCATCCTTTTAAAGGATTGAAATGGTTTTAAAGAAGATCCAACTAAGATAGATTTGAAAAGAATTTATAAGCGAAAAACATCTTATGATTTAATATTAGAAATAACAATGAACTATAGCATAAAAAATGGATAAAAGATGGTAATACTAAATAGTTCTCAATTGAAAAAATGCAAGTCTTTAGTGTCGTTAGGCTTAATTTTTTATGTTTTAATAGTTACAGTATTTCCTTTACTTAGTGCGTTTGGAAATCACAATTATTTTTTACAGCCTTACGAAGAAGAACTAATAAGTATTAAAGATCTCTTCGAAAAGCCAAATAAAGCCGATCCTGAAATTAATGGAACGGATTATCTTATTCTAACTCCAGATCAATTTTACGAAAATATAATACCTTTAGCTCAAAGCAAAGAAAATAAGGGGCTCCTTACAAAAGTAGTGAATTTAACAGATATTGCTACTAGTCCGAGCGCAAAAAACATAAGCGAATACATCCAAAATGCGTACGACACTTGGAATCCCGCTCCGACCTATGTATTATTGGTAGGCGATGTTGAGTTTTTACCTGCTCACTACATGAATGGCGGTCCCGCAACGGATTTATATTACGCAACTGTAGTAGGGGATGATTACTATCCCGATATTTATGTAGGGCGATTCCCTGTAAAAACAGCAAACGAATTGGATATTGTTGTTAATAAAACTTTAGATTACAAAAATAATTTCAATCAAAGCGAAGTTTGGCGCCAAAATATTTTATTGGCAGCTTACGAACAATCTGGACGGTATTTTATAGATACTTCCGAGTCAATTCGGCAATTACTTGAAAATGAGAGCTACGCGTGTAATACGGTCTATACGGGAGGTTCATATACAGGTACTACGCAAGATGTTATAGATTTAATTAACGAAGGTACTTTTATAGCTAATCATAGGAATCACGGTGGAATTAATGGCTGGGGCCATCCATCATTGACAATAAGCGATATACCGTCTCTTAATAATAGTGATATGCTACCCGCTATGTTTTCTGTCAATTGCTTAAGCGGATATTACGACGAACCTACTGTAGACTGTTTTGGAGAGGCAATTTTTAAAGCACAAGATAAAGGAGTCGTTGGCTATTTAGGCGCAAGCAGAGTAAGTTATAGCGGCCCTAACGATGAATTGAATAAAGGGTTTTTCTCAGCAATCTGGCCAGATTATTATCCGGGTTATAGAAATCCAGTTCAACATTCTACAAAATTGGGGGCAATTCTAAATTATGGAAAGCATTTTATGTTCGATAAATATGGTCTAACTAGAGCAGATGGTTATCATTATAGCTGGGGGAAAACTTATTTAACACCTGAACAAACTCAATATCAATTCGAGATTTTTAACCTTTTTGGTGATCCAGAGCTATCTATAATTGAATTTCCTCACGATTTAAAAGTAGATTTAGAAATACCTAACCAGAGATTAATAGATACAGCCTATTATATTAACGCGTCAGTAATAAATAACGGCGCTAATTTGGAATCTGATGTTGATCTAGTAATATGCCTTAACGATATTCCAGTTGCTTCAAGAAATGTTTTAGATCTTTCTATTGGCGACAAAGTAACTGTTAATTATAGTTGGACACCAACAGAATATGGAATTTATAACATTACTGCTTATGCATCACCAGTTATGGACGAATTTAGCTGGAGCAACAACATTTTTACAGAATTAATTACAATTAATCACCCAACAACACCTTTTAAAGACGATTTCGAAAACGGGCTTTTAAATTGGTATTGTAACACAAATCTATGGCATGTCACCGATGACAATAGTGCATGGTCCGATCCCTATCATTCTTCTTCACACGCTATATGGTTTGGTAATGAATCGACAGGGGATTGTTATACGGGAACTCAACAAATGGGTAATTTGATATCTGATACAATAGATTTAACTGGGGCTGAAAAAGCATATCTAGAGTTTGATCATTGGAGAGAGACTAAGTTTTCAAACGATTTTTCCTATGTTTACATTTCTACTGATGGAAGTAATTGGGACCTCGTTTATTCAAATAATTCTAATATTTCACCTTGGGAACACGTAAACTTAAACATTTCTTCTTACGTTGGAAACGAGAGTATTCGGATAAGATTTTGTTTTGACGTATATAATACATCTGTTAACGATTATAGAGGGTGGCTTGTAGATGATATCAGCATTAAGATTGAAGAAACTGTTCCTCCAACTTGGGTCGAAGTTCCTCAAGATCAGACTATAACATATAGTTATTCTTTCCATTATGAATTGAAAGCTAACGATTTTTTTGGTATTGAACACTGGTGGCTTAATAATACAGATCAATTCAATATAGATGAAAATGGCGTAATTACTAAACCTCTGTATCTACCAGTAGGAGTTTATTGGTTAGAAATACGAGCTTACGATCCGTTCGATAACTTTTGTTCTTGTACTATCAAAATAACTATTCTTCAAATCTCGCCTTTAGATTTCACGGGGTTTTTAATTCTAATAGGGGGTCCACTTGTTGTTATTGGCATAGCAGTAGGTATAGAAAAACGGAAAAGAAATAAATATATTTACAGATAAATCAGAATTTTGATTTTTATATAAAATTATAAAAAGGAATAAATTTATTTTAGTAATAAGAACGATAATGGTCGTGAAAAAAAAACTCGCGCTCCTATTCACGTTACTCTTTCAGATGTAGAACGGGCATATAAAAAAGTAGAGGAGTTCTAACGCTTAATTGAGCGAGGAAAAACCACAGAATAAATTTTCAAAGATATACTCAAGTTGATTCAAGTTGATAAGTGATCTTCTTCAAAAAATTTTAAAAACAGCTATCGATTGTAATGTTCCTATCGTTCTTATTGGGAGATTAGCTCTTCCAGCTTATAATGTAGCAAGAACAACGCTAGATCTTGATATTTGTATATATATTACATCTCAAGAAGAGTTAAACTAATTTATTGAAGCCTTGAACCAAAACGAGATTTCAACTGTTCAAAAACCAAAAATAAATCGTAATTTATTTACAGTATTCGGAAAGTTCGGGGAAGCAGAGATATGGTTAAAACCTTGTGATGCTTTTCATTGGGATGAACAAATGGTCGGAAAAATACAAAAACTTTTTGATAATGTTTATGTGCTAGCCGTTGAAGATTATATCTTGACTAAACTTGGGAGATCTGATCGTAGTTAGATCGATATAAGTGATATTTTAAAAATTATAATTGCAAACAAGGATAAATTAGATTGGAAATATCTTCGTTTTCGATTAAAAAGGACGGATCTAGAAAGCGATTTTAAAGAGATTCTAAAATGATTTAGATTAGATTTTAATAATAATTTGCGAAATATCTCAAAAGAGATTCTAGATAAATTTAAAAACTAAGTTTAGAATTTTAAATACATTAGGTCTAGTCTCCATTCTTTACTTTATTTTTTCGTTTTCAATAATACTATTCTTCATCAAATTTTTGTTTTCTTCTTCTTTTAAAAAATTTTTAAATTTAGAATCTTTATGTATGTTAACTAAGGTTGATAAGATAATGGTTCAAAAAAATTCGGAAAAATTACCAAATAATCCCGTAGAAGCTCAAGGTATATTGATGAAAGAATTTTATAAAAAATTCGGAAAGGAAGCATTACCTATTATAGAAAGCGTTTGTGGAAGACAGGGTCATGCTTTAGGGTTAAAAGTAATGAAAAAATTACCAGATAATAAATTAACAACTGTCGCACATGCTTTTTCAAAGAGCTTTAATCCTAATTTTGTTAAGATAATTTCTGTCTCAGATGACAAATTTCACATTCAAGGTACCAGGTGCCCTTTTGGTCTTGAAAATACATCTAGGGCGTTATGCGAAACAGTTATGGCAATCGACCACGAGTATTTTCGCGAAGCGGTTAGCGGTAAGATCGAACTCAAGATTCTTAAAACTGTTGCGGCAGGAGATTCACATTGTGATACAATTTATACCCTAAAAGAATAGTTCTATTAAAAAGTAGTAATAGCAATAAAAAAAAAGAATAATGCTTATTGAGTTTCTCCATACTTCTCTTTCCAGATTGGATAGTTGATTTGTAAGACCCTTCTCTGGACTTTTCCTACCATCGATTTTGGAATTATCTCAACTAGTTCCAACTGCTTAGGACATTTAAAATGTCTCAGAATTTTACAAAATTTTCTTGTAAAAAGTTGGTCCTTATGAATTTAAATAGCATCGATAGAAAAAGATAAATAGTATAATTTTAAAAAAAAGTAAAATCTAATTTATAAACATAAATAAGGCAAGATGATGAGATTGATGATAAATAAAGGAGTAAAGACTGTTAGAGCCTTTATATTAGTATCTTTGGCTTTGCTACAGATTTCAATTATTATGTTCCCGCTTCAGGTACAAATGAATACGCCCCTCAGCGAGGAGTTTTCGGTACCAGTTACCTCAGACCCGAACGACTTTATTTCCGTCTGGAATACAACTAAGATAAGCGATGGTTCTAGCGGTAGCAGTCAAGTGCAGTTACCATTAAATTCTGATGGACAATATAATTTCACGGTGTATTGGGACGACGGGTCCAATGATACGATCACGAACTGGGATCAAGCCGAAAATACACACACCTATGCTTCCGAGGGAGTGTACACCATTACGATCACGGGAGAGATCGTGGGCTGGCAATTTAATTCTGGTAGAGATCGATTGAAGCTACTTGAAATCCGACAATGGGGGTGTTTACAATTAGGCAATTTAGCAAATTATTTCTCTGGGTGCGAGAATTTAGAACTTATAGCCACCGATTATTTGAATTTAACGGGAACGACCAGCTTACATCGCGCTTTTTTTGGTTGCACGAACCTTGGTAGTAATGGAGATATGAACGGCTGGGATACATCGAGCGTGACAAGCATGGTTGAAATGTTCAGTGGGGCCTCTTCGTTCAACCAGCCCATCGGCAACTGGGATGTCTCGAGCGTGACAAGCATGGTTGAAATGTTCAGTGGGGCCTCTTCGTTCAACCAGCCCATCGGCAACTGGGATGTCTCGAGCTTGACAAGCATAGCTGAAATGTTCAGTTGGGCCTCTTCGTTCAACCAGCCCATCGACAACTGGGACGTCTCGGGCGTCTCAAATATGAGATACATGTTCTTTGGGGCCTCTTCGTTCAACCAGCCCATCGGCAACTGGGACGTCTCGGACGTCTCAGATATGAGATACATGTTCCGTGAGGCATCTTCGTTCAACCAGCCTATCGGCAACTGGGACGTCTCGGGCGTCTCAAATATGAGATACATGTTCTTTGGGGCCTCTTCGTTCAACCAGCCCATCGGTGACTGGAATATCTCGAGCTTGACAACCATAACTGAAATGTTCTATTATGCCTCTTCGTTCAACCAGCCCATCAGCAACTGGGACATCTCGAGGTTCTCAGATATGAGATGTATGTTCTATGGGGCCTCTTCGTTCAACCAGCCCATCGGTAACTGGAACGTCTCGAGCGTGACAATCATGGAGGATATGTTCCATGGGGCCTCTTCGTTCAACCAGCCCATCGGCAACTGGAACGTCTCGAGCGTGACAATCATGGATGGTATGTTCCTTGATGCCTCTTCGTTCAACCAACCCATCGGCAACTGGAACGTCTCGAGCGTGACAATCATGGATAGTATGTTTCAAGGGGCCTCTTCGTTCAACCGACCCATCGGCAACTGGGATGTCTCGAGCGTGACACGCATGAGCTTCATGTTCGATAGTGCATCTTCGTTTAATCAAGACATCGGTGGATGGAACGTTTCGAACGTAATAGATATGAGTGGCATGTTCCAATATGTCAGGTTATCGACACACAATTACGATAGCTTGTTAATTGGCTGGTCGCAATTAACACTGCAAACTGGTGTAATGTTTCACGGAGGTTGGTCACGGTATAGTTCGGGCACCGCTGCAGATGCAAGGGCTTATATCATAAGTACTTTTGGTTGGATAATTAGTGATAGTGGCTTAGATCTCTTAGATGTATTTATCTTTGGTTATGATATACCAAACATGATCGGAATTGGTATTCTTAGTGTCCTAATTGTAATATTCATAGTTAAAAAACGGTCGAGAAAACAACGCTGATTTATGTAAGCGTAATTTTAATTATATCAAATAACCTTTTTATTTCTTTTTTATTAAACCATCTTTTTCTAACAATAGAGATGTAGTCAACTTTAAAGTAGATTATATAAAAGAATACCTTTATTTATACCACTAAACCTCAATTACTAAAGTGAAATTGCATCATTTTAGAATTTAAAATAATCACGCCCAAAAGTTTATAAAATTTTCTTGTAAAAAATTGGTTTTTGCTTGTTATTGATCAATAGTAATAGAGCAAATCAGATTTATAAATCTTTTAAGATGTCCAAGAATTATAATTAGTCTCCCCACTAACTCAATTAATTGACTTGTTTTAACCACCAAGTTGAATACTCAGAAAAAGAGAATTAGATTACTTTCTGCCAGCAAAAAAACAAAAAAAAAAAGAATATCAAATTATTGAGTTTCTCCATACTTCTCTTTCCAAATAGGATCGTTAATTTGTAAGACCCTTCTCTGTACTTTTCCAACCATAGATTTGGGAATTTCTTCTATAATTTCAATTTGTTTAGGGCACTTATAGTGGGTAATATTTTCTTTACTCCAAGCAATTAGCTCTTCAGAAGTAACTTTACCCACTGATTCGTCTTCTAGTTGGACCCATGCTTTTACTAGTTCTCCCGTCTCAAGATCAGGCAACCCAGAAACAGCTACTTCCATTACAGCAGGGTGAGCTCCCAATAGTTCTTCTACTTCCTTTGGAAAAACGGAATAGCCTTTATATTTAATCAACTGTTTCTTTCTATCTCGAATAACCATTTGTCCTTGTTCGTCCATGTATCCAATATCTCCAGTTAAACACCAAATTCGCCCGTCCCACTCCTTTAAAGTTTCTACTGTGGCTTCAGGTCTATTGAAATACCCTTTCATTACTTGTGGACCACATACACAGATTTCTCCACTAAAATCGATCCCATAACCATTTAATGGTCCCTTACTAAAATCTTTTGAATCGAATATTGCCCAATCAACACCGGGTAATGGTAAACCAATGGTACCGGGAGTATCGGTTCCGTTAAATGGACCATTACTGACTGCAGTTGTACATTCCGTAAGTCCATAAGCTTCAACAAGGTGTCCATTACTGATTGCTTCGAACGCATCCTTTACGGGTTTATGAAGCGGTCCAGCACCACTAACGCACAAACGAAACATTTTTTCCAATCTAGGCTCGGGATTCGCTTTTAGGTAGCGAGTTAGACCAATGAAAAGATTTTCAACTCCTGGTAAGATAACTCCACCTTCAGGACCAACTTCTACTATTGTATCTACCACTTCTTTTAATTCCAATTCTCTTTTTGCGAAAAGAATGTTAAAATCACCCCCTTCAATAACGACATTTTGAACAATTGTCATCCCAAAAGCGTGGAACATGGGTATAATACCGATACATGCAATTGGGTGAGTGGCATCAGGCATCCACATAACATTTTGTTTAGCATTAGTTATACAGTTGTAGTGTGTAATAATCGCAGGTTTGGGAACACCCGTTGTTCCTCCAGTCATTAAATAAACTGCGGGATCATTTAAGGGATCGATTTCAACTTCTGGAATGTCTACTTCGCCACGTTTTTGGCATACATCAAGGAAATTAATAGCTCCAGGAACTTCTCCTTTAGGGATTGTTCCGTCCGCAATTAATTGTTCTTTAACGGCAGGAGGAATAGCTGCTAAATCAACAATACAAGTAGAAATCACGAAGTCAAATTCATATTTATCTTGTATGGGTTTAATCAAACCATACATTACATCCATACAAATCAATCCTTTGGGTTTCACTTGCTGTAGTACATGAAGAATTTCTAGCGGTTTATATGTGGGATTTATCGGAATAACTATGGCTCCTAATTTAACAGTCGCAAAATACCCTATTGTAAATTGGAAACAATTTGGAAGTAGAATTGCTACAACATCCCCTTTTTTTACTCCTAACCGTGATAAAGAAGTAGCGAGAGAATCAGTATATTTTCGCAATACTCTGTAATTCATAAATGTTTTTGAGAAATATATACACTTATTCTTAGCAAACTCCTCAGTCTTTTGATCAAACCAGTCTCCTAAACTAATAACGGGAAACACTGGATGTTTTGGGACGCCATCTTGGTACTTCTTAAACCAAGGTTTACTATCATCTACATACCATCTAGGTTCTGTCATAAAATTTCTACTCTTAAAATAAGTTTTTTTTGTATTAATAATAATGGTGTGAATATATTTGATTTTTATATTTATAAATCTAATTGGTCATGAAAAATTTTAAAACATAATTAGAAGTATTTGTTTTAAAAAAATAAAAGAGAAGAGTTACAACGATTTATAAAGTGCTTCACCAAGATTAGTTGTACGAGGGTCGCCTGTGATTGACAACACCATATTATTCATAACAAATGCAAAGCTTAATTTAGCGTCGAGGTCCATTACTACTACGGACCCACCAAATCCACCCCAATAAAAGGTTCGGGGATTAGGACTAATCGGCATTTCTTTGCTCGTTAACCCCCAACCTAAACCATAGCGTATCGTGTTGTTTAGAACGAGATCAGTACCGTATATTTGTTCTTCGATCGACTTTTCAATCGTTTTAAGCGAAAGAAGGCGAATATCATCTACTTGGCCCCCACAAGCCAATACCGAGGCTACTCGGGCCACTGATCTCGCGTTACCTTGACCGTTAGCTGCAGGAATCTCTGCTCCTAGCCAAGCTCTATCTCTAACATTTTTAGGGTCAACAATAGGGTTAGTAAGAGATTTGGCAGCAATAGGCCCTAAGTCCTTAAGAACGCCCATTTCAGCTATGTCAGGGGGTAATAATTCAGCAACTCGGTGGTCGTGTTCTTCAGCTAAGCCAATGTGAAAGTCCGCGTTAAGTGGGATTGCAACCTCCTCTCGAAAAAATGTACCAACAGTTTTACCGGTAACTCGACGAACCAATTCGCCTAATAAATAACCATGTGTTATAGAGTGATAACCACTTTGAGTTCCAGGTTCCCACCAAGGTTCTTGTTCAGCGAGTATTTTAATAATTCGATCCCAATTATAAAGCGTTTTAGGTCTAACAATTTTACCAAAACCAGATAAACCAGAGGTATGACTAAGAATATGGCGAACAAGAATTTTTTCTTTACCTGCTTGAGCAAATTCGGGCCAGTACTTCGCAACGGGTGCGTCAAGGTCAAGCAACCCTCTATCCACACACATGAGCGTACAAAGTACCGTCATTACTTTTGTAGTTGAATATACGTTAATAATTGTATCGCGTTCCCATGGTCGCGTCTTAGCAGCGTCAGCATAACCCGCCCATATATCAATCACGTATTTACCGTCAATCGTTGCAGCAAACGAAGCTCCGACATCCAATCCATCTTCAAAGTTTTTCGCGAAAACTTCCTTAACTTCCTTAAACCGATCGTCGCAAAACCCATTTACTATTACTTTATCTGCCATTTTTTTTAAAGTATTTTATCATTTAATTAGTATTTATTTTTCCGCAACAATATTTATACTTTTTTCCGCTTCCACATGGGCAAGGTTCGTTTCTTCCAACTTTTTTTGCTTTAAAGGGCGTTGAAGCGTTAACTTGGTGCTCAGCATTAAAGTTTTCTGCCATAATTTTAAAACGAGGTAACGTACGAGAATAAAACATCTTCCAACCTTTGCATAGAACGCTTAACTCTTTTGAGAAGCTAGGCGCTCCAAAGCGAAATTTTTGGCAATCTCCATGACATAAATTAAGATAAGGGCATAAATCGCATTCTTTATTCCAATTTGCTTTTTGATTTCCAAAGCTTTGATATTTCTCCGATAATAAAAGGTCTTCCCATGAATCGGTTTTAACGTTTCCTAATAACAGGTCATCGCGTACAAAAAAATCACACGGGTACACGCTACCGTCGTATTCTACAACAAAATATTGAACGCAACTTTTTCCCATATAACAAACGGTATAGCGTCCGTAGACTAAATATTCCATAATTGAGTCGAACAAACGAATTGAAACCCTATTCACATCTTCCTTAATCCATTCCTCGAATAAATCGGAAAGAAATTTACCCCAATCTTTTCCATTAATAGAATATGACTTGAGATTTCCACCCTCATCAAATTCAACACAGGGGATATACTGATGGAAAAAAAAGCCATTGTCACAATGGTAACGATAGATTTCTTTAGCTTTTTTTACTGTCTGATTGTTAATTAAAGTTAAAATATTAAATTCTACATCATTTTGCTTAAGAAGCTCTATACCACGCATCACTAGAGCATGGGTTGGTTTTCCTCCTATAGTTTTCCTATAGAAATCGTGAAGATAAGCCGGACCATCCAAGCTTACACCAAGGAGAAATTTGTATTCTCCAAAAAATTTAGCTAATTCTTTCGTAATCATTGTTGCGTTAGTTTGAATTCCATTACTAATTGAAGAACCCGGTGGAGCGAATTTTAGCTGGAATTCTACGACTTTCTTAAAAAAATCTAGACTCAATAAAGTTGGCTCTCCTCCCTGCCAGCCGAAAGCATATCGTCCCTTCTGATCCGTACTCATATAACTTTTTATCATGATTTCTAACGTCTCATCAGTCATTCGAGGGCTATTGCTTCCATTTTCAAGATGGTCTATGTAAAAACAATATTCGCATCTTAGGTTACAATCTGCTGAGGCTGGTTTAATTAGAAGCGAGAAAGGTTTCATGATTTTTCATTATGTTAAATTTAATTAAATAAATAAAACTTTTTACAATAGTTTAGCTTTGAGAATTATACATTCAAAAATAATCTTAAATTCCTAAAATAAATTTAGTTCGATAATAATGAAGGAAATAGAGCCTAAAATTTTAAGTAAAGAAGAAATAGAGCGGATCCCATCAGGAATTAACGAGGAAGAGCTTTTAGAGTTTGATAAACACGCACTTAATTCGTTTTATGAAGCTTTAACTGCTATAGAAGCAAAAGAACCAGGATCTTCGTGGGTGAAAGTTGTTGATAAAGAAGGTAATGTAAAAGAGATTCTTGATGCTACATCCATGAATTGGACGTTAAGTCTCGGATTTGCAAACCCGGATGTTAATTATGCCGCTTATCAACAAATGATTAGACTAAATCACGTAAGATATAACGTATTAACTCCTGCTAGAGTAAAATTGGTAAATAAAATTGCAGAATTAGCTCCTGGGAAACTTAAAGGAGGAAGGGTTTCATTAAATAATCAAGGTGGGGGATTAGCTAACGAAGCGGCTATCAAATTAGCAATGATGGCATCCAGAGGGGCCGACCATTTTGGGGTTTTTTGGGGCGGTTATCACGGCTCCACCTTAGTAATGAGTACGGCAACTCAACCAATGCATGGAGTAAACCGTTTCACTAGTTTTGGTCACGAACATTTCACAAGAATGCCTTATCCTTATTGCTATAGATGTTTGTGGAATTATAAAGGAGGATTAAAAGGTAAAAAGGATCCTAATTGTAACTTGGAATGTTTTGATTTAGTAGAAAATTATATACTGGGAATGGCACCAAAAAGATTTGCGGGAATTATGCTCGAGCCAATTCAAGCAGCTGGAGGTCAAATACCAGCACCTCCCGAATTTTTAGTAAAATTAAAAAAAGTCTGTGAAGAGGAAAAGGTGTCCTTAATATATGATGAATGTCAAACGAGCATGTGGAGATGTGGAAAATATTTCACAATAACCGAGCGATACCAAAAGGAATTGAACTTGGATGTTTCCCCAGACATGATGACATTTACTAAGGGAATCGGAGGCGGGTATCCGTTAGGTGTTTTAGTAGCATCTCCAAAAATCAAGAAAAGATTTGGTCCTTCGGAAGAGCATACTACGTTTAGCTCTGATCCATTATCATTTGCAACTTCACTGGCAGCAATTAAAGTTATCGAGAAAGCTAAATATGGAGAAAACTGTGAAAAAATGGGTAATAAGATCACTAAGCGATTATTAGAAATGCAAGAAGAATACGAAGAGATTGGAGATATTAGAGGACCAGGATTATTTATCGGGATAGAATTAGTTAAAAACAAAGAGACACGAGAACCTTTCACAGAACTTTCTGAAGAAATGGTATTACTAGCTCCAAAACATAACTTATATTTAGGACCGAGTATGCCAATTCTAACGGCCACAGGTAAACTTAGAAGACGAAATGTAATCAAAATCAAGCCACCTTTAGTTGTTACGGAAGAAGATACCGATTTTATATTGGAGAATTTTGAATTAACTCTAAAAGACGCGCTGAATAAGCTAAAATAACAAAAAAATTCACTCTTTTTTTTATTGAAGAATCGAATAAACTAGTTATTTAATTTGAATAATAGCAAATGACCTTAAATTAGTGTAATATTTTGCAATATTTCTTTTATCCATCTCTTTTTTGAGATCGTAGTATTCAAAGGCCAAATCGTCTAGCTTTTTACTGATAGATGAGATATTTTTTTTGAGAAATTGTAGTTCTTCTTTCAAATTCTCAATTTTATCTAAACGTTCTTGCTTTTTGATTCTATCGTCTATATTTTTAATGTTTAATAGTTGTCTTTCGGTCGGACTCTGGCTTTTTTTTTTCTCTAACTTTTGTCTTAAAGATTCTTGTCTAAAACTTAATACTCTCCTTTTGTAACTAAATATTTTCTCTTTCTTAGAGGTCTCGATATCAAATATTTTAGCGTTTAAAGCTTTAATTTCCTTTTTCCACAGAGAAGTCTTCCACTTTACAAGACTTTTAGCTTTTTGAGTAAGTTGCTCGAGAAAACTTGGATCTAATTGAGCTTTATAAGGAATATCTAGATCGCTAACTAAGTAATCTTGAAATCTTTTAATGTCTAGCACGATATCTGCTAAATCTGGAATCTCATTCCCTTTATCATCTACTATTACAGCAGAAAATTGATTTTCTAATATGTACCCTTGAAATTTTACGTTAAATACGAATAAATAAATGTCTTTTTTGGAAGATAAAAGATTGATTAAATGTTCTGGTAGGTTATCCTTCGTTAAATTGAGTATCGTAAATGTCCCCTCTAAATCTCCTGATGTACAAAAATCTAACACTTCGTTAATTAATGGATGTCCTAACGCAAAGAAGTCGATCTCTTCTCGTTCTCTTGCCAGATTCAAATCAAATGTACCTACGTATTCCTTTGAGAAACTGTACCGGGGATTTTTAAGTAAAATGTCGTTTACCGTAATTTTTGTTTCGAAACCTATTTTTTCAGAGGCTTTGATACCTTCTTCTTTAAGGACATCTACAAAACCAAACTTATTATGATTGAGGCTAAAGAAATATTTCGTTAGTAAAAACAATTCGTTGTGACTAAGCCTTACTTCTTTACATGTTGTCCAAGAAGTTATTAAATCGTCGATTCGAAAAGACTTTTTGTCAATCAGTAAATCGTCTAGTTGAATTTCCATTTCTCTCGCCCTTTTTACTTCAAGATCTAATCTCCTGTTGAACTCGTTTAATTTTTTCCTTCTCTTACCCTTTTCTTCAGTAAAGATTATATTTTTTATATCTTTATGTATTCTACCTATTATCGGTTCTAATTGCCCTATAGATTCTTCGAATAGGTGAATTCTTTTATCGAGCGCGAACATAATATCTGTTTCTACAGTGCCTTCCATATAAAAGTTATAAATGTAAATCTCTTTAGACTTTTGACCTATCCTATCAAGTCTACCAATTCTTTGTTCTAATTTCATAGGATTCCATGGTAAATCGTAATTAATCAGAACCCGCGCAAATTGAAAATTTCTACCCTCGCCACCGATTTCAGTAGAAAGTAAAATAGAGAATTTCTTGCTTTCCCGGAATCTCTCTACAGCTTCATCTTTTTCAACTTTATTTAAGCCTCCGTAAAAAGTTTCCACGTAATAGTCTTCTTTTTGTTTGTTCAACAAGTCTTTTAAATACAACAAGGTGTCTACAAATTGCGTAAAGACTAATATCTTTTCGTTAGAATTTTGAGAATAAATCTTATTTAACAATTCGACTAATTTCTCAGATTTAGAGTCGTAAGGTAATGCTTTTAAATTGTCATAAAATTGTCTTATTATTTTTTCTTGGTTAAGCAAACCTAAGGAAGTTTTTTCTGATTCTTTAACCGAGTTGTTATCGTTATTGTAAGTAAAGTCAGAATCGATATATTGATTTTTCAATTCTGATTCGTAATATTCCGGATTTTCATCCCTTAATACATTTAATTCAAGAGAAATGCTTTTTAAGCGCTCAATCTGTTCTAGTCTTCTATCCAGACTTTTTAAAAACGCGTATTTGGAGCTTGTAAGTAGTTTTTGCAAAGTCGTAATAATAAATCCAATTCCTATGTTCTCTTTACTTGTTGCGGTATTGTAAATTTTCGCCAAATAGAGTCTAATTTCGTTATATATTTCTAGTTCTTGCTTCGTAGGATTTATAACAATAGTTTTAACAACTCGTTCGTTTAAAAATTCTTCTGAAAATACATTCTTTTTACGATTCCTAATTAGAAACTTTGATAATGTGTGGTCCTCTTCAATTTTCTTTAATAAATTTAATTTATAATTATCATTTTTTAACAGCTCTAATATTCCTTCATTATTTTTGTTACTACTTATGTACTTTAGGTTCTTAAGAAGTTTTATAGTATTTTTTACTTCGAAATTATTTAATTTATCAATTTGGTTAACATTAGCAACTAGTAAATTTATAAATGGCATATTTTTTCTAAAATGTTCGAAATCTGAAAAATTATCAAAAGCTTCTCCTTGGATTAATTCTATAAGCGAATACAATTCAAACGAGTGTAGTTGTAAAGGTGTTGCCGATAATAGCAATAGGGATTCAGTAGAGAGGCTTAGACTCCTTGCTAAATCGTAGTTTAAGGTTTTCCTATAATTTCCAGTTGCGGCATTAATTAAATATCTTCGCAAATGATGAGCTTCGTCAAAAACAACTATGTCCCATGAAATTTGGGAAAGAAAGTTTATATATTTTCTATTTTTCGCAAATTGTAGAGAACATATAATAAGATTATCGTAATAAAATGGGTTTTGAAACAACTCAGCGCTCGTACGATTTCCGTTTTTCTTTAATTCTTTGATCTTTTTTCCATCGTATATAGTAAACTCAATGTTAAACTTGTTTTGCATTTCAAATTGCCATTGTTTTACTAAGGTAGCAGGAACAATAATTAAAATTCTCTCGGCAAGATTTCTCGCCATCATTTCTTTAATATAAATACCGGCTTCAATTGTTTTTCCGAGTCCAACCTCGTCTGCTAAAATAATTCTTGGAAAGTATTCTTCTGATAATCGATGCGCCACATTTATTTGGTGTGGCATAAGGGAAAGTCTAGAATTTGTTATACATTTTATTTGATAAGATGTGTAATAAGAATAAAAAAGATTAGCCCAGTACTTTAGTAAGAAATTCTCTGGAGGGTCAATTCTTTGCTTTGAAATTATTCTTTTTATGGGAGTTTCATACTTTGAAATTATTTCAGATTCGTAAATTTGAGCTAATTTCCCATTTGGAAATATAGTTTCATAGGATAAATTTCCATCTTTGATTACAAAATTTTTGGAATTAATTACTCCAACTCCCTTTTTAGTAATTATTCTTTCGTTAACTCCAAAAACATAATGTATGAGATCAAGAGGATGAATAATTTTAATTATATTATTTTCAAATAAAACTTTATATTTGGTTATAAAATAAGAATCTTCGCCATCTAACGTCCTAGAAGCTGGGACGTCTATTCTTTTTACAATTCTACCAATATCTAAATCAGAATTTAATCTGAAGATGACTAAATTGCCTAAGTTGAATTTATGCCCTTGACAATATACATTAAAACACTTTGAAAATCGGGATTCTAACGAGTTACTACAAAAAGGGCACTTATATTTAGGAGCCTTAAGATTGTTAATCATAAAATTATTATTCTCTCTATTTAATCTAAATATTACAAATAAAAGTAAAAATTTTGTTATTATAAATTATTGAGGTATCTTTTATGGAGAATCAAAAAGTTGAACCGACTTTTGTTGGAGAGAACGACGATTTAGTCTTTGTCGTTCCAAAAGAACTTTTTACGATGAAATTATCAACCGAACAGAAATTGGACCGAGAAACCGCAAACGAATATAGTAAGTATTTAACAGGGACATTTAAAGGCTTTCAAAAGGCGAACAAAACGAAATATCAAAATGGCGATAATAACAAGACCGAGACGACGCCTGAATTTTGGATAGAGTTTGAAAATTTAGCTAAAGAAAAGGGAATTGAACTTATTGGTTATACACCCGTGTTAGAAAACTATATTTTTAAAAACCTTCCAATTGTAGGAAAGAACACAATAATTTTTGGCATGGAAATGGATTGGGAAAAAATCAAAACAGCTCCAAGCATTCATGTTAGCATTGAGGCATTTAGAGTGTATTACGACCTAGGGGAAAAAACTATCGAGTTAACGAGATTTCTACAAGAAAAAAGGTACAAGGCGGAAGCTCATCATCCTTTTGGAGGAAAACTCTTATTTACAGCTCACGCTGTAGCTGCGGGGTTAGGGATAAAGGGGCGAAATGGTTTAATTATTAGTCACGAATTCGGTCCGAGACAAAGGTGGAGCGCGATAACTACGGATGCCAATATCCCCGAAACAAAGAAACCAGATCTTACCGATATGGAAGACTTTTGCGAGGATTGCGGTACTTGCATAGAGAATTGTTTAGGTGGAGCTACCTATGAAGAACCAATTGAGAAAATAAAAGGTTCTGGCATTTTCACTCACATAGATCGCTCAAAATGCATGGAGAGTTTATTGAACAATAATTATTGTTCTTATTGTTTAAAAATATGCCCCCAAGGGCATAAATAAGCTAATTAAAAAAAAGTCTACTTTAATCTAAATATTTTTCTTGAAGATATTTATCAATTCCGTGAGCTGCTCGCTTACCCGCACCCATAGCAGAGATTACAGTAGCGGAACCCGTTACGATATCTCCACCAGCAAATATCTCTTCAAGGTTGGTTTGAGATTTTTCATCCGTTTCGATGTAACCCCATTTGTTTATTTTTAATTCCGGTATTGATCTAGTTATGATTGGATTTGCTCTTGTTCCTATGCCTATAATGATCGTATCGGTATCGATTAGATATTCTGAATTTTCGATTGGGATGGGACGTCTACGCCCAGACTCGTCAGGTTCCCCTAAATCCATTTTAATAACTTCCATTTGTGTAAGGTCGTCGTTTTCGTCTCCAATAAATCTCACTGGATTTGTTAAGAATTGAAAAACAACGCCTTCTTCTAAAGCGTGATGATACTCTTCTCTTCTCGCGGGCATTTCTGCTTCGGACCTGCGATAAACAACAATAACCTTTTCAGCACCTAATCGTAAGGCGGTTCTAGCGGAATCCAAAGCGACATTTCCCCCTCCTATAACAGTTACAATTTTTCCAATTTTAATAGGAGTATCGTAGTCAGGAAACTTAAAAGCCTTCATTAAATTTGATCGAGTGAGGAATTCGTTAGCAGTTAAGACGCCGTTTAGGTTTAATCCCGGTACTTTTATAAATATTGGAAGTCCTGCTCCAACTCCAATAAAAAAGGCTTTAAATCCCATTTCTTTCAAATCATCGATTGTTAAAGTTTTACCAATAATTACGTTATATTCAACTTTAACATTTAACATCTTTAAAGTCTCAATTTCGCTTTTGACTATCTCTTTTGGCAACCGAAACTCTGGAATTCCGTAAGTTAATACGCCTCCACCAGCATGGAATGCTTCAAATATAGTCACATCGTAGCCATTCATTGCAAGCTCTCCGGCACAAGTTAGACCCGCCGGTCCAGAACCTATAACTGCAACTTTAATACCTTTAGGAGCTGCGCATTCGGGACATTCTTTAAGATTTTCTTTTCTTTCCCAGTCTGCGATGAATCTTTCCATATATCCTATTGCAATTGGTTCCCCAAGACCACTTAATAAACAATATTTCTCACATTGAGATTCTTGCGGACAAACTCTTCCACAAATAGCTGGTAATAAATTATATGATTTTATTTCGTATAGAGCTCCAATATATTTTTCTTGCTTCAATAATTTTATAAATTGAGGAATTCTTATGTTAACGGGGCATCCAGTAACACAGAGCGGGTCTCCACACTGTAAGCATCTTTGCGTTTCTAATCTAATTATTTCTTCTGTTAATCCCTTAGGAACCTCTTCAAAGTTATTTTTCCTAATATTGGGGTCTTGCTCAATCATCTTTGGGCGATGATATTCTTCAAACTTCTTTAATTTAGATTTTGCTATTCTACTTAGAGTGTTAAAACTTTTACTATCTTCTTTAATCTCTTTCTTAACGATCATATTAAGATCCAAAGCTTTTTGAAAGAATTCAGCACCTCTTTTAGTCCGTATAAATACCGTTGACCAACCAGGATCAGAACCAATAGAGCCTACGGAAATATCAGCGTGTATCGACGTCAAATCGTCGCAAAAAAAGCAACCGAACCGACCATACTTGTTAATTTTTTTTATTGGAACATCAAAAGCAGACCCTTTATGATCGTAGATTATAAAACGCCCTTTATTAATATCCATTTTTTTAACATCAGCAGGAGTTAATTTAAACTCATTTTTTAAAAGTTCAACAATTTTTACATAATCAAACGATTCCATGCAAAGCAATCCGATCTTTAAAGCAATCTTATCGCAAAATGGTCTATTAAACGGAAAAAATGTGATTTTTTTTAGCGATTTCATTATACAAGGGGTACCCACTATAGCAAATTTATCGTAATCCTTACAGCCGTGAAATATTTTTAAAATAGGAGCATTTTCATATTTTGTCCCTGCTGTATGTAGAAGTTCATATTCATCTTCAATTAAATGTGGTAATGGTCTTAGAGGTTCGTCTCCTTCAGTTACAGCTAAAGCACCGTCGATTAATTTTTGTTGAAATCCCATTTTCAACAACGTGGTTACTATTCCTCCATCTTGAGCAACTGTTGTTATTCTTTCATCTGTTGTCTGAGCAGTACAAATTTCACTATAGTAATTAAATTGCTCTAAAAACTTAGTATCAGTATCATCGATTTCTTCAGGGGCTTCTAAAACCTTCGGAAAGAAGGCTCTTGGACAGCAGATATAACATAACCCGCAATCAATGCACATTTCTTCGTCAAAATCAAATGTCCCCTCAGAATAGTCAATTGCCCCAACTGGACAAATGGAAGCACATAACCCGCAGCCACTGCACAGATTTTTCTCTTTAATTATTGATACATTAGGAAAAATACCGTTTTGTTTAGAAGTTTCTACTACATCTTGAAAAAACCTTGGTTTCTCCCCAATAAATCCTAAATAGCCTAGCTCTTTTAGATACTCAATAGTACATAACAGATTTTTTTCTGATAACTGTAGTTCTTTTTTCAATTTAGGAATATTAATAGAGCCATGTTCTTCTATCTTCTCTAGAATTCCTTGTCTGGAACGCTCTACATCGGTTAATTCGCTAATTAAATCTCCAAATTCGTCCTCATTATATTTTCCTGACTCCAGAATCTTTTCTTTATTAGCAAGTAATATTTTAACTAAAGATCTTTGCTTTTCCATTTTAAGACGCCTCACTCCTATATTTTTTTAAAGCTCTACATTCTTCGTCGTAGCATTCTAAGGATTCTTTTTCTTGATCAACAAATCTATTAGCGCGTTTTAATAGGTTATTAAAATCTACGATATGCCCGTCGACATCGGGGCCGTCAACGCACGCAAATTGAACGCCTCCGTCAAGCGTTGAAAAACGGCAACCACCACACATTCCAGTTCCGTCGATCATAATTGTGTTTAGGGAAACAAATGTTTTTACTTTAGGTAAATCGCCAGACCCATTAGTTGTAAGAGCAACAAATTTCATCATTATTAAAGGGCCAATTGCGATAACAATGCTTATTTTTTCTCTTTTCATTATTTCTGTAAGTGGTACTGTGACAACTCCCTTAATTCCCTCACTTCCGTCATCTGTACAAATAATTAATTCATCGCTTACTGATCTCATTTTTTCTTTCCAAAACAATAATTCGGTATTTCTAGCACCTAATATCGAAATGACTTTATTTCCTGCTTCCTTTAATTCTTTTGCCTGAGGATAGCATGGTGCAATACCCACACCACCTCCAATTATTACTATTGGATAATCGTACTTTTTAATATGAATTTTATTTCCTAAAGGCCCCACTATATCAAGTATCGTATCTCCCGCTTCTAAATGTGATAGTAATTTAGTGCTTTTTCCAACAACCTGAAATACTATAGTTATCGTTTCTTTCTCTCGATCGTAATCTGCAATGGTCAATGGAAACCGTTCTCCAGTTTCATTGATTCTTAGTAATATAAAATTTCCCGCATATGCTTTTTTAGCGATTAAAGGAGTAGAAATTATCATTTCAAATACTATACTACTAGCCCCAAGTTCTCTTTTTTCTAAAATTTCAAATGGCAGTTTAATATCACCTATTTTTTTAATATGAAGAGATATAATCTCTTCTTATAGGATTTAAAATCAATTAGAGGTTTTTAAATTAATGATTATCAAAAAAAAGTAGTTAAAAGTTCAAAATAGATAAGACAAAGAAAAAGTATGTTAAAATTTTAATGTTTATAGAAATATACTCTGATGAGGTCTCCCAACCTAGTATGATTGTTTCTATTTGTGATTTAATCAATATATTGAAAAATTTTAATATTCTAGAACACATTTAGATAATTAAAATTAATAAATATTATAAATAAAAGAACTGATTATTAAATTTCATCGTTTAACATTCAAAGAAAGCTTGATAAGAAAAATTATGATAATTTTATTTTTGATAATAACAATTATTCTTGTCAAATGAAATAGAAATGTGATTATCAGAATATTTATATGTTTCTGTCTAAAATTATTCTATAGTTATAGAAATTAAATTAATCTTAATTACTTAAATGCGTTAATTCAATGGAAGTTTTGGAATTTCATCCTATAAAAAATAAAACGGTTAATATCTATTTAATAAGAAGAGAAGACAGAGATTTATTAAGTTTACATCATAGTAATTTAGAAAAAATCATAGAAGCAGAAAAATTTAAGTTTGCAATTGTTGATTTTAACGATTCCGAGGTTAAAAAATATTATCAAACTCCTTTATCAGAGTTTATAGAGAAATTCCATTTGCCTTATTACGAAGTTGAAATCCCTGAAAGTATTAAATCTTATTTCTATGTTGAGCTTTTAGACTTGGAAGTACAGATAGATGAATTAGAGCAAGAATATGAAAAACTTCTTTTGAATGATCAAGAAGATACGTTTAAAGCTCAGAGCTTAAAATCCTGGATATATTTATTAAAAGATAAAGTGGAATATACAAAAAACTTATTAGAATATACCATAAAACCAAAATGGATTGTAAAAAAAATATTAGATGTTGTAAATAACATCAAAAATGATAATTTATCTATAATCCATTTTGCTCATAAAGATTTAATTTCTGAACTGAAAAAATTATTTGAAGAATATAATATCAAAGTCATGAAATATGATATTCGAGAAGATAAATTAAAATCAATCGTAATAATAAAAGAGGGATGAAAATAATGCAAGTTTTAGAATTAAAACGATTAAAAGAAAAAAAACTTAAATTAATATTAATTGAGAGTGAATTTCCGATAGATTGGGCTTTAGAATTACCAAAAGAAGAAGGAATCTTAAGTAATTTATTTTTTGTTTCAAGGGCGTATATGGAATTTATTAAAGATTTAGTGAATAAATACCACCCTAATTTCGTAGTAGAAGATAATGGAATGCGTTCAATTGAAGAACCATCTACTGATGATGAATTTGGAGCGATTTTTCTTAATGCAGGTATCCCATATGAATTTGTGGATATTCCGGATTATGCATTAAATGTAGTTTCAGCACCACTAATGGATAAGAAAGAATTTATAAAAAAAATCACAGAAGAGATTGAAAGTTATAAAAAAATGGGTCGTGTACATTATAACGATCCTAATTTTCAACAGTTAGTAATTTGGAAACAATTATTAAAAGATGATTTCAAAGCACAAGAAGATGAAATAAGATATAAAATCCGTGAAACTTGGATGATGATGACTATCTTAGAATTAGCTAAAAAACAAGAAAAAAACCAATTGACAGCATTTTTTATTATTGATAAGAATCATTTTGATGGCATCTCATTTTTAGCTAAAGAATTAGATATAGGAACTGAAATAATTAATATTAAGAAAAAGAAAAAATATCCTGATGAAGAAACATCGATTAATGACATATTGAATAAGTCTATACTTGAAATAATGCCTATAAAAGTGAAAAAAAAAGAAAAAGAAGAAAGAATTTTATACTTTTTTGATACAGATGAGTATTGTTCTCCTTTTGATACAAATATGGGTTATGATGCGGGATTTGATATAGTAATCCCATATTCTAGAATGAAAGCAGACAGAGTCTCAAGGCTAGTTCAAGATGCTATGTTTTCTCGAAAAGTGGGAGCTTCTTCAGCTTATTTTGTTGGTGGTTCTGATGTTATAGAAAGTGAAAAAATTGCGGAGGAAGTTTTAAAAACTATTATTCCACCCTTTGAATCTCCTGTAATTATAGATCCACGTGGTTCTCATACAACAGCTTCAGCAATAGTTGCAAAAACAATAGAGGTTGCAAGAAGCCATGAAATTTCAGACTTATCAGGTAAAAAGATAGTTTGCTTAGGAGGAACTGGTCCTGTAGGACAAATATCCGCTCTAATTGCTTCAAAACTTAACGCAAAAGTAGTTATTACTTCAAGAAGAGAACAAATCGTAAAAGAATTAGCAAAAAATTTGACTAAGAAGGCAGGAAATGGTGCTACTAAGATTATAGGAGAAGCTGCAAATTCCGATGAACAATATCTGAAAATATTAAAGGACGCAGATATAATATGGGCTGTTGGGAAAGCAGGAGTCCAAATAATCTCAGAAAAATTAATGAAACAGCTACCTCCAAATAAAATTGTCGTAGATATTAATTTGGTTCCCCTCTATGGAATAGAAGGTATGAAACCAGACTATTATAATGAAGAGTTTTATCCTGGTATTTATGCGATAGGTGCACTTGACATAGGACGATTAAAATACAAAATTGAGAGGGAAATCTTTAAGAAAGCTTTAAAGGCTAAAGGTAAAAAAATCTTTGATTACAATATTGCTTTTGAAATTGCTAATAAGATAGTATTTGGCGAGGAAATAAAAATTTTAGTTTAAAAAGTATTTTTGTTTAAAAGATTTACCTATTTTTTTTTTATTTTGTTAGGTATTTACTGATAAAATTTTGGAATAAAAAGCATTATAGTCAAGCGAGAATTTATTCTAAATTATATTAAAAATATAAATTAGTTGAGAAATAATAATTTACCAATAAAGCTTGTTAGGTCCACAACTTTAATTTTGTTTTTTAATTCTTTTTTTTCATTTAAATAACAATTAAAGTGGGCTAAACACTTGGGGCAACTAACGATTAGATACTCGGCACCAGTATTGATCGCTTCTTTAATACGAATAGCTTGAATCTCTCTGGAATACTCATTACAACTTATATAAGCGGATACACCACAACATAAAGCATCTTTTTTATTACTCTCCATCTCAACTAATTCAATGAATGGAATCTTATTCAATACTTCGCGGGGTGCATCGTAAACATTACTTAATCGTCCTAGTCTACATGCATCATGATATGTAACTCTAATTTTTTCAGAAATTGGGAATTTAACATCGTCTATCAAATGTTCTTTTAGGATGTACTCTGTTATGTGATAAATCTCAAAGTTAAACTCATCAGTTCCTTCAAATAATTTTGGATACTCAAATTTCCATGTATAGTAACCCTCTGCACAACTAAGTATTAATGTTTTTACTCCAGCATCGTTGAATAATTGAACATTGTGTCTTGCTAACTTTTCAAATGTATTAGTATCTCCTTGCCATAAATTATCGTGTCCACAACATTTTTCGTTTGAAAGAACTACAGGCACGATTTCTTTTTGGTTTAAAAGACCTATTACTACTCTTGGAATCTTAAGGAAATCCAACGCACTATAATAAGGAACAACGGGTTGTATACCATAACTACATTCTTGTATATTAGATTCGTCGCATGAATTTATGTAAACATCTAATTTTTGATCTATACTACAACAAATATTGCAATGTAAACACCTACTTGCTTCCTGGATTGCACTTTCTTCCGTGAGAGGTAATTCGACCTCATTAAAGCTTCTTAATCTTTGCTGTATAGGTATAAAGTCTATACCTTCTCTGGGCATTTTACTGGCTTCTTTTTTAGGTATTGGAGCAAGTTTAGAATTTTTTCTAATGACTCTATTTTTTTTTAAATCAATTCCTCTAAGATATCGATCGATCGAAACCGCTGCATTATTTCCATGTCCTATGGCTCTAACAGCTATCCCTTCGCCTGGGATTACATCTCCTCCTGCAAAGATGTGGGGGATTTTGGTTTGCATTGTTAATTCGTCTGTTATAATTTTCCCCCATCGATCTACTTCTAATTGGCCATGAGCAGCTTCTAAAAGCGTTAAATCTGTACCTTGTCCAATAGCAAGTATGAAAAAATCAAGCTCCATTCTAAATTCTGATCCTTCTATAGGAATTGGTCTTCTCCGACCAGATTTATCTAGTTCGCCAAGCTCCATCCGAATGCATTCTATTTCTTTTAGAATACCTTCTTTATCTCCAATTGCTTTTATTGGATTTGTTAAAAATTGAAATTCAACTTTTTCTTCCTTTGCCATTTCAATTTCTTCTTCTTGAGCAGGCATTTCCTTTTCAGAACGACGATAAATCACTACGACTTTCTTGGCACCTAATCTTAAAGCAGTTCTTGCAGAATCCATAGCAACATTTCCTCCACCTACTACGCCTATAATTTTATCTTTGAAATCAAATTGTTTTTTTGTTAAATTTTTATCTTTGAGAAAATTTAGACCACATAAAACGTTCTTAAGGTTTTCTCCTTCCATTTTGAGTCCTAAACAAGTCTGTTGCCCTATCGAAATAAAAAAGGCTTTATAGCCCTGTTTTTCTAAATTTTCAAAAGATAATTTAGGTCCGACTGGAGTATTTAATTTTATTTCAACTCCCATTTTTTCAATAAATTCAATTTCATAATCTAAAATATAGGCCGGTAAACGGTATCTTGGTATCCCAGATCGTAAAGTCCCTCCTTTATAAATTTCTGCTTCAAACACGGTAGGTTTATAACCTTGTCTCGCTAAAAAATAAGCTGCGGATAACCCTCCGGGACCAGCACCTATTATAGCTACTTTTTCCTTAGTTTGTTTAACGGGTTTAATATTGGATTTTGCCTTATTGTTTAATTCCCAATCTGCGATGAATCTCTTTAAAGATCGAATACCAAGAGCTTCATCGATATCTTTGCGGTTGCATTCAAGCGCGCAAGGTTCTGTACAAACTCGCGCACATATCATGGGAAAGGGGTTGCTTTCCCTAATTAAATCAATAGCTTCTTGAAATTTACCTTCCGCAATTAATGAGATATAACCTTGAACATCAACTCCTGCGGGACACGCATTAGAACACGGAGGAATGGAATTCATAAAAGGAAGGCAACCCATAAAATAGGCGATTTCCCCTTTGTTTGTAAATTTTAAATTAGTGTAATCTAAAAATCCGAGTTTGTTATCGATATTAACATTATCATTTGCCATTAATTGAGGTAAACTTGAATATACTCTATCGTGATGACATTCAAGTTGTTCTGTCTGTAAAATCTCAGATTCGGAAGTAAGAGTGCGGAGACTTTTAATAATTTCTACAAAATCTACACCAGTATTATCCTTAAACATAGGACAATACTCCATGCATTGCCCACAAGTCAAGCAGTTCCAAATATTATTGTTTTCTAACGCTTCCTCTAGCGGTAGGAAAGTCAAATCAGTAATCAATTTTCTTGGAAAAAACGTACCTAAAAAACTTGTAGGACATACATTAACACAACGATTACAATCGTAACAATAATTTGCGTTAGCTATTACTTTATTAATGACTTCACTATAAATTTTAGACTTTTCTTTTTTAACTCTTTCTATATCTTTAGATTCAGTCATATTAATTACTTTTCAGTCTTTAATCTTGTTAAATATAATTTACAGAAATTTATATATACTTTTATTATAGTACAAAAGATATATTTTTCACTATAAGACATTAAAATATGCTTTTTGATAAATTTCTTTTTTGTATAGCTAAATTCTCAAAATTCTAATTTAATTCGATTTCATTTTAAAATTAGGGAATTTTAAATAAAATAAAAACTAAGTAAAAATTAATTTTAAAAAAAACATTATTTTTAGAGTGTTTAACATCAGAGGATTAGTTAGTGTAGAAGTTGTTCCTATGAACAATCAACCTAATAAATAGTAGTTCTCTATATTAAATATTAAATCTCTTTATACTAAAAAAAATCAAAAACAAAATTTAGTGAAAATCATGAGTAAAGCTAAAGATATAATTATACCCGAGGAAGTCAAAGGCTATTCCCAAGTGAGACTTGATGTCGACTTAACAAGCGGTAAAATAGGAAAATCAACTTTATCCAACGAGTTTTGCCGAGATTGGATTGGCGGTTATGGTTTTGGAGCAAAGGTTCTTTGGGACGAGTTAAAACCAGGTATAGACCCATTAAGTCCAGATAATGTGTTTGTTTGGGCTATTGGTCCATTCCCAACTACAATTTTACCAACTAGTTCTAAGTATGGCGTATTTGCTAAATCCCCATTAACGGGAATGTTTGGCATGGCTATTTCTTCAGGTTCAGTTGGAGCCCAAGCCCGACGTGCGGGTGTTAATATGATCGTAGTAAAGGGAAGAGCTTCTGAACCCGTTTACATGGTTGTAGACGATGAAGACTACTATTTAGAGCCATGTGAGAAAACTTTATGGGGAAAAGGAAATTTTGAAACAGAAGATATATTAAGAGAAGAATTTCAAGATCAGAGACTAGCTGTTATGTCAATAGGGCCATCAGGTGAGCGATTGAGCAAGTTGGGGTGCATTACAAACGATAGAAACCGACAAGCAGGTCGTACCGGTATGGGAGCCGTAATGGGAAGTAAAAACCTCAAAGCAATAGCATTTAGGGGCACTAAAGGAATTAAGGTTGCTCAACCCGCAGAATTTTATAAATTAGCTAAGAAACTGATTAAAGTTGCTAATGGTCCTGCAACTGCAAAATATCGCGATTTAGGAACCCCAGCAGGAATAACCAGTTATAATAAGTTAGGAATGTTCCCTACTAATAATTTTCGTGAAGGTACATGGGAAGAAATAGATAATGGCGCCTTTACAGGAGACACTCTTAATATTGATTGGGTTGTAAAAAAAGTAGCTTGTTCCCAATGCTCTATTGCGTGCGATCATTTAGCAAGAGTACCAAAAACTCACCCAGAATATCCTAATTTAGTAGCGTCAATAGATGTTGAAATGTGCTATTCATTTGGTTCAAATATGGGTAATTCTGATTGGCCAACGGTATTTAAATGCGTTCAATTGTGCGATGATTTAGGTATTGACGCGATCTCAGGCGGTGTAACGGCCTCTATGGCTGCAGAATTGTTTGAACTAGGGCTTATAACTAAAAAAGATTTAGGTTATGAGTTACCATTCGGTTCAACGGTCAATTTAGTGAGATTCACCGAAGAAATATGCCTTGGAAAAGGATTTGCAGGTGAAATCTTTGGAGATGGCTGTAGACAGGCAGGAATTCGATTAGAAGAAAAGGGAATAAAAAACGCTGGCTATTACGGAATGCACATAAAAGGCTTAGAAATGCCCGCTTTTGACCTTCATGGTATGACGTCCTTTGCGGTTGGAGAAAGCGTATCTATTAGAGGCGCTTGCCATTTAAGGAATGGAGCGTATGGACTCGATGCTAAAGGAAAGTTCGACAGGTTCGGATACGATAAAGGTCTCGAACGTGGTAAGTCAATAGTAGCAGTTGAAGATGTTTATGGCATAATTGATTCATACATAGTATGTAAATTCACTCGTGGAATTTATGAAAACGATGCAGAAATGGCAAAAGTATACGAACTTGTAACTGGTATTCCACACACAGAGCAATCAATGCTGACAAGAGGAACTGCAATAGTTACGCTTTCTAAATGTTTCAACATTCGAGAAGGCTGGACACGAGCAGACGATCATCCTCCCGAAAAATTCTTCAAAGAAGCTCATACAAAAGGACCAGCGAAGGGCGTTACCTTAAAAGAAGATGGATATCAAAAATTATTGAACGGATATTACGAAGCTAGAGGCTGGGACACGAAAACTGGAATTCCAACCGACGCAACTCTAAAGAAGTTAGGTTTGGATTTTGTTATTGGAAAATTAAAGCCAGCAGGAGGTAAATAAAAGAATGTCAGCTATTAGCACTAAGAAAAGAGGCGGTGTAATTCATCAATTCATAGTTGTAGATCCGAAACTCTGCACTGGTTGCGAAACTTGCGAGAGTGTTTGCTCTTTTGTCCACGACGCCGAATTTAACCCAATTAACACTCGAATCCATAGAGTTAGAATCGAACCAGTATTTAACATTGCTCTTGCCTGCCAGAAATGCGAGGATGCACCGTGCATTCGCAGT
>Ga0114922_10000846_pt1 | contig 29416 bp, 13 predicted proteins | sample AartaG_FD_100975 | JGI IMG/M metagenome (GOLD analysis project Ga0114922, IMG submission 100975) | Deep subsurface microbial communities from Aarhus Bay to uncover new lineages of life (NeLLi) - Aarhus_00045 metaG | ecosystem: Environmental > Aquatic > Marine > Oceanic > Sediment | place... | reverse complement strand
GCAAGAAAACCCAAAACTCAACCTTTCGCTCAACATCCTCTTGCTACCACCCGTCATCTACGGTATAATGCCAACACCCCGATCGCCACCCAAGGTGGGGGAGGATGTACCTGCGCTGGTCGATACCCCGCCTGCAGTGTGGGCGGGTGCGCCAACGAAATATGGTTTTTGGTTGGTGCGCGCCATTTCCTCTCGTCCTCGTCCTCGTCGTCGTCCTCGTCGTCGACAGGTTCTGCCGCCCCCTGCGGGGGCTCTCGGGGTTATGGGGCCGATCTTTTCCACGGGCTTACGCCCGTGGCTACAGACTATCGCCCTTTGGGCTGAGAAAACGCCAGAGACAGGCATTTCGAGCACGAGAAACATCATATCGGCGTTGCCGTCGATTCACGGGAACCATAATAACTTGTCGCACCAGTGTGGCCGGCGATGTAAGAGTTTGTGTGTGCGCCCACGGCCGAATGCCGCACCCCGAGCCCGGCAAGGCGGATCGTGCACCGCTCAGAAGGGGCGCCCCATGCTTTCTCGCGCTTAGAAGATCTTGCGAGCACCCTTACAAAATTTTACAAGGTATATCCTGCTTATCGGCTTCGAACTTGGTAGAATATGGATGTCGTTACTGAGAAGATTTCCTGCCAGAAGGAGTTATGCCAATGGACAAAGCTGTAGAGGAGCAAGATGTTCGCGAGGTCGAGCGTTTTCGTGACGCTTGCGCGCAGCTCCTGGACGAGTTGAAACAGGTCATCGTCGGACAGGAGAAGGTTATTGAAGAGGTCCTTATTGCGATGTTCGCGAGAGGACACTGTTTGCTGGAAGGCGTGCCGGGCCTGGCCAAAACGCTGCTTATCCGCACACTGGCCGAAGTTCTGTCGCTGAAATTCCACCGTATCCAGTTCACACCCGACCTGATGCCGTCGGACATAATCGGCACGGATATCCTCCGCGAAGACAAGACAACGGGCCACCGGGATTTCGAGTTCGTCCACGGGCCGCTGTTCGCCAATATCGTCCTTGCCGACGAGATCAACCGCACACCTCCCAAAACGCAAGCCGCATTGCTGGAGGCCATGCAGGAGCACCGCGTGACCACCGGGGGCAAAGAATACAAGCTTGATGAGCCTTTTCTCGTGCTTGCCACGCAGAACCCCATCGAGCAGGAAGGCACCTATCCCCTGCCGGAGGCCCAGCTCGACCGCTTCATGTTCCACGTGGGCGTATATTATCCGTCGTTCGACGAGGAGATAGAAGTGGTCCGCCGCACCACAACGTTGCGCACGACCAAACTCAAAACGGTCCTCACCGGCGAAGACATAATAGCCCTTCAGGACCTTGTTTACCGCATACCGGTCCCCGACCACGTTTATCGTTACGCGGTGACTCTGGCCCGCAGGACGCGCAAGCAGGAGGAGGACGCGTCGGACTATGTCCGCAACTGGGTTGCCTGGGGGGCAGGGCCCCGCGCTTCGCAGTATCTGATTCTGGGTGCCAAGGCCAGGTCGATCCTCCACGGCCGGGGCTACGCCTCGGTCGAAGACGTGAAGGCCGTTGCCGCGCCGGTGCTGCGCCACCGCATACTGCTGAATTTCAACGCCGAGGCCGAGGGCATCACCTCCAACGATGTGATCAATATGCTCATCGAAGAAGTACCCGCGATCGAAGAGGAGTAACAGGATGCCTCCCCGCCGAGAACGCCACATCGACCGGCCCACCGTCGGGCGCCTCAGCCGCCTTGAGTATCGCGCCCGGATGGCGGTCGAAGGGTTCTATTCCGGAATACACAAGAGCCCCTACCACGGATTCAACGTCGAATTTGCCGAGTACCGCGAGTATTCGCCGGGCGACGACCTCCGTTACCTCGACTGGCGCGTGCTGGCCCGCTCCGACCGCCTGTTCATCAAGCAGTTCGAAGCCGAGACCAACCTGAGCTGCTATCTGCTTCTGGACGGCTCGGGCTCGATGGATTTTACGACTAACGACGACACCCGCCTCGACTACGGCGCCTCGCTGGCCGCGGCGCTGGCGCTCCTGATGCTGCGCCAGGGCGACCAGGTGGGCCTGGTTGTGTTCGACAGCGCGGTGCGGCAGTTTATTCCGCCGCGGGGCAATGCCCGGCATTTCGGTGCGATCATAGAAGCACTCGAAACGGTCAAGCCGGGGAGCGACACCAACCTGGCGGGGGTTCTTCACGAGATGGCCGAGCGCGTCCGCCGCAGGAGCCTCGTGATCATCATCAGCGATTTCTTCGACGACGTCAACAGGGTGCTCAACGGGCTGCAGCACTTCAGGCACCGGCGTCACGAGGTCACCATTCTGCACCTGCTCGACGAGGCAGAATTGAGCTTTCCGTTTGACCGGGTGACGCTGTTCGAGGGAATGGAGCGGGGCGAGGAAGTGGTGATCGACCCGCGCATCATGGCCGAGAGCTATCGCAAACGGTTCCGCGAATTCACCGAAAGCCTGCGGCAGGGCTGCACGGAAAAGAACATTGACTACGAGCGGATGCTCATTTCGGAGCCATTCGACCGTGCCTTGGGGGCGTACCTGGGCAGGCGTAAACAGCGGTAATCAACCGATGAACTTTGTCCATCCCGAGTTTTTGTACCTGGCGCCTTTCCTGTCGATTCCGATCCTCATTCACCTGCTGAATCGGATTCGGTATCGGCGCGTGCGCTGGGCGGCTATCGAATTCTTGCTGATGAGCGAACGGCGCGCCGTGAGGCGGGCCAAGTTGCGGCAGCTCATTCTGATGGCCCTGCGAACGCTGCTGCTGGCCGCGGCGCTGGGGGCCCTGCTGCAGCCGATCCTGGGCGGGAGCCTGGCCGCGCTCATGGGCGGAAGCTCACAAGTTGCCGTAGTGGTCGATGCCTCCGCGAGCATGTCGGCGGCGGACGCCTCCGGGCGGGCCTTCGACGTCGCAAAGAAACAGGCGAAAGACACGCTGCCGTCGCTATCGACCAACGCAACCGTAACGGGCGGCACGTTTGCAGTGCGTTATCAATCGCCGTTTCGCGAGCCGCTGAGGGACCGTCGCGCGGTGGCGTCGGTGATTGAATCGACCGAGCTCACCGGGGGTGCGGGCGATATTCCTCAGGCGATCCGCGGCGCGGCAGAATGCTTGGCACGCGGCGGTGGCGGCGGTACCATCTGGCTGCTGACCGACCTGCGGGCATCCGGCTGGCGAATGGCCGACACCGGAACGTGGGAGCAGGTCCGCGCGGCTCTCGAAGAGGCGGGCAGACCTCGCCTTGTGATCAGCGACCTGGGCCCCAAGATCAACGCCAATTTCTCGATAGCCCAAATACGCACGACCCCGTCTGTCCTCATCGAAAACGACACCCCGAAACTGACCGCAACGATCCAACTTCACGGCGAATCCGGCGGCGTGACCAGCGTGGCTTTGTTTTTCGAAGGCCAACGAGTAGACAGGCGAGTGATGCAATTTGCCAGACCAGGCAAGATGGAAGTCGTCTTCAACCTACCCAGACTGCTCACCGGCAGCTACGAAGGATACCTTGAACTCGACCCCGATGCCATGGCGGCCGACGACCGTTATTATTTCGTTTTGCGCGTGACCGGCCAGATCCCGGTGCTGATTGTGGACGGGTCGCCTTCGGTGGCCCCCTGGGAGGGCGCGGCCGATTTCCTGGCCCTTGCCACGCAACCGCCGGTATCGGACCCCAGCACGCGGTCGCCTTTCACGGCCAAGGTGATCACCGCCGACCAGCTCGCGGGCACCGAGATCAAGGATTTTGCCGCCGTGCTCCTGGCCGACGTGGCTCAACTGGAGCCGCGGAGCGCGAAGCAGTTTGAGAATTACGTGCGCGGCGGCGGGATGCTGATGGTATTTCCCGGGCCGCATACCGATATCGCCGCGTGGAACAACTTGGGATTTCCCGGGCTGCCGATGGGAAGCATAATCGAGGCCAAGGCCGGAAAACCGATGGTCGTCAACTGGGCCTCGCCTACCAGTCCTATCACGGCAACCCTGCAGGTCGAAGGCTTGGACCAATTGACCATCGAACGTATTCTTCGCTATGAGAGCGGAAACGATGACGATATCGAGAAGCAAGGCCAGGTGCTGGCCAAGGCCGAGGGCGGCGATTCGTTTCTTGTCTCTCTGCAACAGGGAGCGGGCAAAATCTACGTTTTCGGCGTCTCCGCCCAGGCGGATTTCTCCAATCTACCATTTACGCCGGTGCTGCTGCTGACGGTTCATCGGTCGATCGTCGCCCACCTTATGGACGTCGCCGAGCCGGCATCGCGCGAGGCATTTACCGAGCTGAACCTGGCGCTGCCACCCGGCAGGCATCAGGTGTTCACGCCCGACGAGCGTTGCCTGCCGGTGACGTCGGGTGCGGATTCCGCCGGAAAGGTCTTCAGGGAGACCGGGCTGGCCGGCATCTACCGATTGATCGAGGGCGACAACGCCCCGGAAAACCCCGAAGAAGCGCCGGCGCTCGCGGCCATCAACGTGCCGAGCGAAGAATCGGCCCTCGACCGCGTCGACGCCCGTACAATTCAGACCTTGCTGCCGGGCTATCCGGCGCAGGTTATGCGTGTGAGCGGCGGCGAGCAGCTCAGCGAAGGCACCGGCTCGCGCAGCGCCGCATCGAGTTTCCCGCTGGCAACGCTGGCGATGATGTTTCTGCTTAGCGAGGTCATATTTGCATGGCGGCTGGGGCGCCCCGCCGATGACGACTGACCCGAGAAACAATAAAGAGGCCGCACAGTACTATGGTTCCTGTGAATCGACGGCAACGCGGATATGATATAGTGTTTCTCCCGCCCGAAATGCCCGTGTTCGGCGTTTTCTTAGCCCGAAGGGCGATAGTCTGTAGCCACGGGCGTAAGCCCGTGGAGAAGATCGGCCCCATAACCTCAGAGCCCCCGCAGGGGGCGGCAGAACGGACGCCTGAGAAGGCGGCGCGACGACGAGGACGACGACGACGACGAGGACGAATCGAGGTGTCGCACACCAACCAAGAACCATATTTCGTTGTCGCACCCGACAACAAAGAGGCTGCTGAAGAGTAGTGGATAAAACGACTGTAATCTTCGATTGTCCCCTGCCCGTGTGGGTAGTTGGGCCGGTGGCGGGCGCTCTCCTGATCGCTGTGATTGTGTTTGCCCGCCGCGACGTGGCCCATCTCCGCCGCCTGGTGCGGTCTATTATCATGTTTCTGGTGATTGCGGCCGGCCTGATGCTGGCTTGCCTGATGCTTGCCCCGAAGCTCATTCGCACATGGCCCGATCCGCAGAAGCCGCGATGCATGGTGCTGGCCGACGGCTCGCGCAGCATGCTCCTTGCCGACACCTACACCGGGGAGGAGGAGCGCTGGCTCAAGAAACACGTGAAGGCGGAAAACGACGATGAGGAGCGCCAAAAATTCTCGCGCGAGAAGATCGTTGACAAGCTGGTGGACCGCGGCGAGGCGGACTGGCTGGCGACGTTGCGGAAAGATTTCGACGTGTCGGGATGGCGGTTTGCGTCGGAACTCGAAGGCCTGGCCCTGACGGCCGACGCCCCGGAGTTCAAGGTGAACGAAGAGGGATACTCGACGGCGCTGGGCGAAGCGATACAACTGGCCGCAAGCGGATCGGGCGGGGCGAGGCCCCGGGCCCTGGTCCTCATCAGTGACGGGGCATGGAACTACGGCCCCGATCCCTCCGAGGTCTCACGCGTGCTCGGACGGCTGGCGATACCGGTTTACACGGTAGGCGTAGGCAATCCCTCGCCGCCGCGCGATACGGCTGTGCTTTCCCTAAACGCGCCCAAGAGCGTGCTGCTGGGCGATGAAGTGGCCCTCACCGCCCAGGTGGCCGCCACGGGGATGGGATCGAGACGCGTGCCCGTGCAGCTAGTGAGCAGCGGCGAGCTGATCGAAGAAAAACACGTGCTCACGCTGCCCTTGGGCCGCCCGATTGCCGTCAACTTTTCCTTTACACCTCCGGCGCCTTGCCGGCAGCACCTCACCGTGCGCATACCCAAGCAGGAAGACGAACAAGACAGATCGAACAACCAGGCGAGCGCACTGGTGGAGGTGGTCGAGCGCAAACTCAACGTGCTGGTAATAGAAGGCGAGCCCAGGTGGGAATTCCGGTTCATCCGCAACGTGCTTGAGCGTGACCGAACGGTGACTCTGACCATTCACCTCACCAGACCGGGGATCGGCCCGATCAAGGGGCACGGCTACCTGCAGGCGCTCCCTACGAAAAGGAAGGATCTTGCATCTTACGACCTCATCATTCTTGGCGACGTGCCCCGCAAGAGCCTGCCCGACGACTTCTTGAAAGAGCTCACCGAGATGATCAAGCTGCGCTCGGGCGCACTTATCGTGATAGCCGGTCGACGCGGCCACTACCGGTATCTCGCAGACACGCCCCTCCACGAGATTCTGCCGGTGAGGTTGGAAGGCGGCCGCAGGATCGGCCGGGCCGGCGTGCCGTTCAAACCAAGGCTGACCCGAACGGGCGCCACGCATCTCATCACACGGCTGGCATCCAATCCCGAGGAGAACGAGCTCGAATGGGCGGGCCTGCCCGAAATGACGTGGGCCGCGGATGTGTTGGAGGTCGTTCCCGGGGCCATATCTCTGCTGGTGCATCCCGAGCGGGTGGCCGGCGCCAGCCAACTGCCCCTGATAACGGTACACCGCGTGGGCGCCGGCAAGGTTATGTTTTGCAGCGTAGAAGAAACCTGGCGCTGGCGGAAAGTAGTCGGCGACAAATACCATTACAAGTTCTGGGCGCAAGCCCTGCGCTGGATGGTGAAGCAGCCCTTTGCCGACGGCGACCCACGGGCGCGCCTTTCGGTCGGCCGCACCGAATGCAGCGTGGGCGAGAGCGTGGATATCGAAGCCTACTGCCTTGGTCCGGACGGTTTTCCGCTGGATGGGGCGAAGGTATGGCTGAATGTGGCGGACGACGATGGACAGGCCCAGCAGCTCGTGATGGAAGCCTCGCCGGGCGGCTGGGGGATCTATCGCACTACGTTTACGCCGGACCAGCCCGGCAAGTACCAGATGCAGCCGATTGTATCGGCTTATGGCGACGAGCCGCTTTCTTCATCGGCCTCGCTGGAGGTTACGCGGGCCGATCTCGAAAAAAACTTCCTGGCACAGGATCGCAACATGCTTCAATCGATCGCACAGGCCAGCGGAGGAAAATATCTTCAGATCAACGAAGTCGACAAACTTGCCGAAGCGATCACGGCAAAAGTTGAAAAGCGATACCTCACGGCGGAGTACAGCCCCTGCCGCCATTGGGCCTATTACACGGCCGTGGCCCTGCTTTTGGGGACGGCATGGTCGATAAGGAAAAGGAGCGGGCTGTCATGAAAAAGCCGCGCCGATCAAAACTGCCCGAGGCCCTGCGCAGAACGATCGACCGTTACCGGCGCCGCCGGCGCCTGGTCAGGGCGCAGAGCGGGCTTTTTCTCACCCTTTTGATACTGGTTACTTCGGTCGGTCTGGCCCTTGGCCTCGACCGCTTGCTTCGGCTCGACCCCGTCCCCAGGATCATATTCCTCGCCGTGATCGCGGTCACGTCGTTGTGGATCCTGATCACCAGGGTGATTCGACCTGCTTTTCGGAAGATGTCGGACCGTCGCGCTGCGTCGTCGTTGGGCCGGCACTTTCCCGAAATGAGAGAAGACCTGCTCAGCGGCGTGGAGCTCAGCAGCATACAAGACGAGAAAGCGGAAGAGGGCATGTCGCACTCGCTGATCGTGTCGGCGGTGCGGCACATCGCCGAGCGCGCCTCGAGAATCGATCCCCGCCTCGCCGTATCGATCCGGCCGCTGTTGAAGATCGGGGGCATTCTCCTGGTTGCCGTCTTGCTGTTTCAGGTGGTTTACTACTTCCAACGGGAACCGATCCGAAACGCTCTGCGGCGCCTGTTCCAGCCTACGAGGTCCGTGGAGTTTTTCTCTTACACGAAGGTGCATGTTGAGCCGGGAGATCATATCCTCCGCACCGGCGACATATTTGAGCTGAGCATAACCACTACGGGGCGTCCGGCCAAGGTGGCCAATCTTCAGGCACGGAAAAAGTCGGGCCCGCTGCGCAAGAAGCTTCCTTTCGAAGAAGGCATTGCCAGGTGGCGGAGCGCTCCTTTGTTTGAAGAGTTTACCTACCGGGCACTGGCCGGCGACGGCATCTCCGACTGGTACACGGTGCGGGTGGTGTCGCCTCCGGCCCTGCGGAGCAAATCGGCCGTCTTGTACGACCCTGAGTACGCCGGGAGGCAGAAACGGACGCTCGATAAGATACAGGGTCCGCTGCAAATCGTTGTGGGCACGGGCGTTGAATTGCGAGTGGAGCCGGTGATACGCGGCGCCGATGAAAAGCTCACCTGCACGGCTGAATTGGTTTGCCCGCTAGACGAGGCCGAGTCCGCCGAGCTGCAGGGCAAGGGCGTTGACGGGCCTATTACGGGCACGCGGTCTCCGTGGCCAGAACTCGAAGCCAAGCTCAAAGAGAAGATTTCCTTCGATTTTACGGACACGCCATTCAAGGAGGCCCTCGCTTCGATCGAGCACACGGCCGAGGTAGCTATCGTATTGGATGAAGCGGTTGCGGCGAACATAGCCGAAGCCGAAGTGACCCTGAAAGTGGCCGGCATGGAGCTGGCCCAGGCCCTCGATTGGATCGTGAACATGGCGGGCCTTAAGCACACCCTCAAAGACGGGGCCATATTCATCAGCACCGAAGCGGGAATCGCCGGCGAAGCCGATCCGGGGGCGGCCGAAGACGTTGCCGAGGACGACGGCCGCCCGAGAAGGCGGGGCGTCGAGGAAGATGAGCCTCCGAAAATGCAACGCTTTGCAATGATCCGCAAAAACGGGTTTTTGTGCTCGCCGCTTTTTACGCCTACGGAAAGCGGCGAATACATGGTCGAAATGGTCGACGCCTACGGCCTGCGCAACCGCTCGCCGCAGAGCGTGTTCATTACGCTCGTGCCCGACAAGGTGCCCGTGGTGGTCATCAAGAACCCGGCGCGCGACCTGGTGGCGATGGAGACCGAAGTGATCGAAGTGGAGATGGTGGCCGACGACGAGCTCGGCCTGCGAGGATTGGACCTCACCTATCGTGTTGGCAAGGGAGGACCGGGAGAACGCATATGGCCGGGCCGGCGGACGCGGCTTCCCATAAAAGAGGGCGGCATACAACTGAAGCACCTCGCCGCCAAGATGAAGCTCAACCTGGCCGAGTTTGAGCTCACCCCCGGCGACGTGATGGAATACCGGGCGGAGGCCGCCGATTACGCCGACGATCCCGAGATGCGGCGCGGAGTATCGCCCGCCTATCGCATTACGATCATTACCGAAGAGCAGCACCTCATCATGGCGTTGCAGCGCTTGAGGGATGTGAGGATAGAACTCCTCAAAAGGTCTCACGACCAGGAGCAAGAGGCAATCGTCGCCGGCCAGATGGCCGAGAGCGCACAAGAGGACCCGGTCAACAAGGAGGCCCGCGCCGCTCAAGACCGGGAGACCGAGCTGGCGCGGAGTGTTGAAGGCATTGCCAGGACCGTTGACCTGCTCACCCCCGATCTGCTGCGGAATCCTTCCGTTTCCACCGCGTTGATCGCAGGGCTGGAGAAGCTGGGGCGGGCGATCCGGACAGTGGCACGGGGCCCGATGATCGCCACAGCCGACAAGTTGGGCGAGGTCGCAGCGACCCGAGCCCGCATGCCCGACAGGGCCGTGAAGCAGGCCACGACGCTGAAACAGGTGCAGAAGTCGGGCATGGAAATCGCAGTCCAGCTCAAGCGCCTGGCCGACGAGGCCGCGCGCTTGCAGCGATCCGGCGCACTGAAGGATCTCGCAGACCTGGCCGAGCTCCTCGCCGCACGCCAGTGGGAGGTCAAAGACGCCGCCCTTAAGGTCGGCGTGCAGACCATCGGCGCCGGCCTCGATGAGCTGTCGAAAGACTCCAAGAACGCCGTGCACAGGCTGTTTGCTTCGGAAAGTGCAATCCACTCCGGCGTGAACACGCTCATGGCAGACATCACAAAAGCGATCTCGAACCTGATCCACGCCGACGCCGAACACGCCGCCGTTGCCAGGCGAGCCGAGAAGAAACTCACAGCGGACAACATCTCGGAGGTGACGGCCGCCCTCGCGCAAAACTTGAAGCGCAATATCCTCTTCTGTGAGCTTCCGAGGCTGGAGGAGGTCGCGCTCTCTTTGGACGAGGTCGTCAAAATCCTGACCGGTACGGATGCGGCGCAATTTGAGACCATTGCCACTCAGCTCCAGGAATTCATCAAGCGCCAGATCCGGATAAATACAAATATCATAACGGCCGGCATCTATAAAAAAGGCACAACCCATGACTCGCGGATGATCGGGGACACACAGAAGGGCCTGGAGCGCGACGTTCTCGAGCAGGCAAACGCCCTTCACTGGCTGGCCCAGGAGTTCGACGCGTTTGAAATGCAAACACCTCGAAGGCTCGAAGCGGCCGCCGGAGAAATGAAGGCTGTGGTAAGCTCGCTCGACGGCTTGGATTTCCCCCAAGGATTGGAGCACGGCAGGAAGGCGCTGGCACTTCTCATGGACGCGCGCGATACCTTCGCCGAAGAACTCGTCCAGATGGGTGATGAGGAGTGGCCGGCCGGCATGGAGATGTCGCTCGAGGGCGCGCTGCTGTTGTTGAAAATCCTGCGGGCAGAAAAAGCCCTGGTAAAGGCAACGGCCGCCGCCGACGAGCAGGCCAGGGTCGACTTCGATGCATTTACCGACACGGTAATCAAGCTTGCCGAGCGGCAGAGCGCCATCCGCCTCGACACGGGCAGGCTGGAGAAACTGCTCGCCGGAATGCCGGGGGCCGCGCCCTTGATTCGGGCGGCGGGCGAGAAGATGGACATAAGCCGCCAGGCGCTCGACAGCGGCGACGCCGGCAAAGAAACTCGCGTGGTACAGCGCCAGGCGATAGCCCTGCTGGAGCAATTGCTGGGCGACGTGATGGGCATGATGGGCGAGATGGGCCTGATGGGAATGCGCGGCCTGGCACTGATAGAAGCATTCGCCGGCGGGGGATTCTACGGCGGCGCCAACGCCCCGATTCTGCCGGCCTCGACGGAAGAGGTCGACGACGACGCGTGGCGCATTGTGCGGTCGCGCTTCGAAGGCCAACTGTCGTCCGACTTCGACGCTAAATATCCGCCCAGGTTCCGCAAGTTGCTCGAGGCATATTTTGCGCGGCTCAGGAGCGAGCCGCGGCGATAAGGAGCCGAAAATGAGAATCAAATTCCTCAGCGGCGTATTGGCGGCACTGGTAATCGCCGCGCCGGTATGCCGGGCACAGGATCTTGCCGTGACGCCCGACCTGGAGCGGTGCGTGCAGCGCGGGCTGGCGTACCTTGCGGAAACACAACTCGACAGCGGCTGCTGGGGCCGGCGGTCGACCGCTATCACGGGCTTATCGATGATGACCTTTCTGGCTCACGGCGAGCTGCCCGACGAAGGCAAGTATGGCCACGTCATACGGCGGGCCGTGAACTTCATCGTCAACAGCCAGCAGAGCAACGGGCTGCTGGGGCCCGGTTCGATGTACGATCACGGGTTCGCAACGCTGGCCCTGGGCGAGGTGTACGGCGTCATAGACGACGAGCGCGTGGGGCCGGCCCTGAAACGCGCCACCGATCTCATCGTCGCCGCGCAGAATTCGCTCGGTGCATGGCGCTACAGTGTGGGCTCGACCGACGCCGATACAACGGTCTCGGGCGCCGTGATGATAGGCCTCCGCGCGGCGGCCACCGCGGGAATGGAAGTGCCCCTGAGCGCCATTCAGCGCGGAGCCGCCTTCTACAAGAGCTGTTTCTGCCCGGGCGGCGGCTTCGGCTATACCGGCCCCGGGGGGCCGAACCAGCCGCGGTCAGGGATCGGTCTGCTGGTACTGAGTCTGTCGGGCGCCTACCACTCGATGGAGGCCAAGGCCACAGCCGACTGGCTGCTCACGCATGGCTTCGGCGGGAAGGGCTACTTTTACTACAAGTCCTATTATTGCTCTCAGGCCATGTATCAGGCCGGCGGAAAATACTGGCAGCAGTGGAATACCGTAATGACGCCGTTATTGATATCAATGCAGATGCCCAACGGCTCCTGGCCGTTCGGCAACTTGGGCACCGCGCTCAACACGGCCTTTGCCCTGCTGTCGCTCGAAGTAAACTACAACTATCTGCCGATCTACCAGCGGTAGTGCCTCGAAAGGAGATGAAGAAATCATGCGAACGCTATGTCGCCGGGGAGAACTGACGGTTGCGATTGCTTTTCTGGCAGCCCTCACCATGTTGGGGCGGCTCGGGCACGTGGCGACAGGGGCGGACGGGATTTTCGTGCCGCCACCCAAAGATGCCGGCGATACGCTCGACACCACCCGGGATCCGGATGCCGGCGGCGGCGTGGATTCGGTCAGGACCGCTAACGGCGACATCCTTACGGGGAAAGTGACGGAGATCGGCCTCGACGGCGTGCTCCGCCTCGCCGGGCCTCAGTTCAGCGGCGAAGTCACGATCCTGCGGTCGTCGCTCCAGACCGTGGATCTGTATTGGACGCTGGGTGAGTCGGCCTTGGACAAAATAGTGATTGCCAACGGCGACTACCTTCTCGGCGAGGTGACCGCTATCAGCTCGAAGGCAGTCGTGCTCGAATCGGAGGTCGCCGGACCAATCAGGATTCCCCGCAAGATGGTCACTTCGATCACGTTTGCCATGGGCGAGGGTGTGCTCGTGCGGAGCAATTTCATCAATGACCGCCTGAAACCGTGGAAGATCCGGGGCGGCGATTGGCTGGTGGAGGACGGCAAACTGGTGAACACTTCACCCGGCACCACCGACGCCGTCCACGCCGAGCTCGATCAGAAAGAAGCCGTTACGTTTGTAGCGAAGGTGGCGTCTGACCGGGATTTGCGCTGCGGCTTGGTCCTCTTTGCTGATACCACGCACGGGCACTACGGGCGCAACAGCGTTTACGCGGGGGTCATCAACAACGAGTATCACGTAGGCTACAGCCAGAACGGCAGGAACAACACCGCAGCCCGGCGAAGCCCCGGCCGCAAGATCAAGGACGGCACGCTGCGCTTCGCCTACGACCCCGCAACAAGCAAGGCAAAGATATGGTTCGACTCGACCGACATGGGCGAGATCGACATACCCCACAAGCGCGCCAAGGGCAAGTACGTGATGTTTGTTTCCAACTATCAGTCTCACACCGCCGACCTGCAGGTGCTTAGGGGCATAGTGCCGCCCCATGAGAGCACCGGGGCAGGCGAAGATGAGACCGACATCGTCGAATTCACGACAAAGGACCAGGTCTCGGCGACGGATGTGTCCCTGACCGACGGCAAGCTGGTCATAAAGACCGCCCTGGGGAAGCTTGAGCCGGCGATTGAAAAGCTCGCTCAGATCATATTCCGCAAGAAGGGCCGCGAGGCGCCTCCCCTTGTCGAAGGCGACGTGCGCGTAAGCACCACTGGCAGCAGGTTCACGATGCAACTCAAGGAGCTGAGCGAGAAGCATCTGCTGGGAACCTCCAGTTGTTACGGCGATGTAAAGATCCGCCGCAACGCGATCAAGAGGATTGAGTTTAAGATCGGCAAGTGATAACATCGGAGTTTTCCCGCAAGTGAAAAACCTGCGCATGTCACTCGTCTGCGTTCTGCTGGTTCCGTGTTTCCTGTGGGTCTGCGCGGCCCACGTGGGCGCCGCTGAAGAAAAAAAGCAGGAAAAAAAAGAGGAGGAAAAGAAAGAGGAGGAGAAAAGGACAATCTGCACGCTTTTCCTCGGCAATGACGATCACCTGGAGGGCGATCTGCTGGAGATCGCAGACGGTGAGGTATCTTTGGTCTTCCATCCGACCGAGGCGACCAAGAAGCTGATCAAGGTCGAGCTGGAAAAGACGCGGCTTATCGACTTCGGCAACGAGCGTTCGTTCCGGGAAGATTGGCGCAGGGAAAGGCTGCGGCTGCGCGACGGTTCGCTGCTCTACGGCAAGTTCATCAAACTTACCGAGAAGTCGATTCACTTCGACTTCGAAGACACCGGGCCGGTTGAGCTTCCGAGGTCGGAAGTAGCCGAGCTGGTAAGGGGCTCGGCGGAGCCGCGCCGCGGATCGCGCGGCGCCAAGCACCACGTGGTGGTGACCACCAGGGGCAACGTGATGTCGGGTGATCTGAGCCATGGCGGCGACGGGCTGCTGACGATCGCCCGAAAGGATTTCAAGACTACGGTCCACATCAAGTACATTGCTTCGATTCTTTTCCCTGCGGCCGACGCAACCGCCCCCGAGGACAAGCGCCTGCGCAGCGCCGTCAACACACGCCGGGGAAGCTTGATCTCGGGGACCGAGCCGAGTTTCAAAGACGGGCGTTTGGCGTTGACCACCCTCGGCGGCCGGCGCGTGAGTCTGCCGGTCGAGGAGATCGTTGATGTGTCGTTCGGCACCGGCGACGTAAGGGTCCCGCGGCGCAGCGTGCTTGTTTGGGGTCTTAACAGCGATCGGGAGGATGAGTTTCGCAGTACGATCAATGTTATCAGGAAGCACCTGCCGGCGTGGCGCGTAGTCGAAGACTTCAGCGACCTGGGCGATGACTTCAAGAAGGAGCTGGCGCGGTCGAGCGTGTTGCTCGTGCCGGAAATGGAAGTATGGCGCGGCTCAGCGGCTCTGTTTGCCCCCAAGTTCAAGAACGTGGCAGAAGACTTTCTGCGCCGGGGCGGCAGGGTAGTGTTTCTCGGTGTGAACAACCATGGAACTCTCGGCTTCCTGAGGAACGCGGGGCTGGCGGACCTCGTATTTGTCGAGTACAACATGAATCCCGACAGCCAGGGCGCCACTGTCCCGTTTACCGACGCGGGCCGCATGATCGCCCAAGGCGTGGGCAGTTCGTTCGTGACCGCCAATTCTACCTATTTCTTCGGCATAACCGGCAAGATCAAGGTAACGGCCTGGGCGCAGAGCTCCAGCGGCACACCGATCGTGGCTCGAAAGATCGGGCTGGAGTGGCTCATAATAATGGGCATGGACTACCACGAGCACAACGAGCAGACCGAGAGGATGCTGATCAACGCGCTGACTCAGAGGTAGAGAAACTAAGGCGTCTGCGTCGTTGTAGGGGCCGGCTGAGCGAGTTTTCGAGCGAATTGCCTGCCCTCTGAATGCCTGAGTTTCACGCCATTCAGAGGCAGAGGCAGAGCAAGTGTTTCGTGGGCGCGTGCTTTTAGGTGTGCGGCGCAGCCGAAGGCCCGAAGTGCGACAAAGCACCCTTGATGTACCCTGATCATCCATATTCTTGACCGGTAATGAATCCCCGAAAGGGGATGAAACGTTGTTGGTCCAAGGCGCCGCTGTATTCGGGAGGCATTTGTGGTCTCGGTAGCTATTCTTTGTTCGATTCTGATGGCCGCTCCGGCGGAACCAAAGGAGTTGCCGACCGATCCCGCCGCCCTGGCGGAGCTTATCGAGAAGCTCGTCGCGGATCTCGCTTCCGATGACTACGAAAAGCGCGAGGGGGCCGGCGAAACGCTCCGCCGGATCGGAATGCCCGCACTCAAAGCGCTGGAGAAGGCGTCCGGATCCGACAACTCGAAGCTGCGCTACGGCGTCCGAAAAATCCTGAAGGATGTGAAGCTGGGCATTACACCCGACTGGCCCGCCGATCTCACCCTGCTGGCACGTTATTACGACCGCATGCATAAGCTCGACCGCCGCCGCAAGGCGCTTCGGCGCGTTGCCGATGCCCTTAAGGAAAAGGCGGTGGCCCTGCTCATTGCCGCAATGGCCGCCCCCAAGGCCGACGAGGCGGAATGCGCCCTCGTGGCCCTCAAGCGTATCAACACCGAAGTAGTTTGCCGCGCGCTTGTCGATCAGCTCAAGAAGCCCCAGAATGCTCATCAGACCCGGGCCCTTGCCCTGGCTCACGCTCGTCTGGGCCTGGAATTCGACGCGCGCCACATCCTCGATGCGGGGCCGGTCGACCCCAGCACCCGCGACAAAATGACCGAAACCGGCATGAGGCAGCTCCTGGAACAGTTGGAAAAGGGAGAATACGATGACGTTGCCGAGTATGCCGGGCGGTTTGCCAAGGCCGTGGCCGCCGAGCCGCGCTTCCTCTACATCCAGGCGGAGGCGCTCGCGGCGCTCGGCAAGGTCGAGCCGGCCGAGGCCCTCCGCAAGCAGGCCCTGGCGCTGAACCCGGACAAGGAAATCCTCCATGACACCGCCGCCGAAATGCTGATGAATCTGGGCCGGAGGCGCCTGGCCGCGCTCGAATGGGGGGTCGTTCTCAAGGCGCCCCCCGCCGACGGCCTCTACGATATCAATGCCTGCCTGCGCCTCGCCGAAATCTACAAAGACTCGGGGTTGTTCGATAAGGCGGCCGATTCGCTGGCCATGGGCCTCGAGGCCTACAGGAAGGCCCGGGCCGCCGGCCGGGGCACGGGCTATGCCCAGAAGAGAATTCGAGTGGCGCGGTGGGGGCTGATCAACGGCCAGGCGGCCGCGATGACGCGCGCCGAGCGCGGCGACAGCGCCTACCTCGTGGTCGAGGCATTCACTGACCATCCGGAGCTTGATGCCGAGGTCACATGGGATACGCTCGACCATGATTTCGATCTGTCGCTGTATGTGGATCCCTCCCTCGGGCCCACGGGGCCGCCCAGGCTTTCGGGTATCCGCGTGACGCCGTCGGAAGTGTGGCTCCCGCTGGACGACAAGCAGCAGTTCACGGCGGTGCTGATCGACCAGTACGGGAACCCGATCGACGGCAAGATCGACTGGTCGGTATCTATAGGCGGGATGATCGATCCCGGCATGTTCTATGGCGGGGCGAGGTACTTCGACGCTTTCACGCAGGCGGGTGACGGCACGATCGACGAGACCGGCTTGTTCACCGGCAACAAGAGCGGCATGGCGACCGTGTTCGCCGCGGCTGCCGAGGACCCTGCCGTACGTGGCAGGGCCAGGTTGGGAATCGGGCACGTCCCCGCGATAATACCGTCGAAACACGCCCCGCTGCGTATAGGGGGCAGCGGCGATATGGACCGCGCCCGCATCTACAGCCGGGCGTTGACACCGGAAGAGATCGCCGACCACGCCGCGGGCAAGGGGCTGGACATCAAAGACGCCAGCCTGCTGGGGAATTGGGATTTTGAAAAGATTGTCTACGGCGCCTACCGCAATACGGTGGGGCTGGGGCTCTCGGCCAAAGTCGTGGGCGAGGTGGAGCAGCTCGAGGAAAACGGTCGCAAATACCTTCGATTCGGCGGGAAAGGCCACCTGGAGGTCCCGCAGGATCGGTCTCTGAACATAAGCAAGGCCTGCACGGTCGAGGTTTGGATACGTCCCGGCAACGGCGGATACGGCGGGCAGATCATAGGCAAGTTTTCGACGGACTGGTGGGGCTTCCTTCTGGAGATGGAAGGGGGCGGCCTGCGGCTGCGATGCATGGGCGATCTGGTGGCCAGATACACCGTGCCACGTGATGTGTGGACGTACGTCGCCGCTGTGATGGGCGGCAACGGCATGTTGCAGATATACGTGAACGGCAAGCTCCTCAAGGAGCAAAAGCCCCACGCCTTTATCGTGTATTATTAGGCGCCGGGGCGGCGGGAATCCCCGAACGGGGTGAAACATTGTTAGCCCAAGGCGTAGTATGTGTTTAGCGTGTGAAGACCGAAGGGGACGAGCAGTTCAGGTGACGGCAAGAGACATTTCCTCGGCCTGCAGATGTCTCTTTCGGGCTCGCCTTTTTAGCCCGAAGGGCGATAGTCTGTAGCCACGGGCGTGAGCCCGTGGAAAACAGTTGCCCAAAACCGCAGAGCCCCCGCAGGGGGCGGCAGATTCATTCGACGACGAGGACGAGGACGACGACGAGGACGATTTGAGGTGTCACACGCTGTGGGCGCGCAACTCGGAAACATAAAGAGATCCCGCTTTGCAGGATACAAACGACCGCCCGAAAACGACGCGTAAAATGAAACCAAGAATATTAATCATTCCCTGCATTTTGATCTTCGCATTGTTTGCTTGCGCACCGTGCTCCGCCGGAGAACCCGAACCGGCCGCCGAGCCGAAAAAAAAGGACCTCGCGGCGGAGGTCTTCGAAATGACCGGCGCACGGACGAAGATCGTCTGGGAACACCAGATCGCGACCAGCCCCATGACCAACTGGGACGGCACCAGCCCCGACTACGAGCTTGTATGTTTCGACACTGCGGAAGGCAAACAACGCGTGGTGCTGCCGGGCCCGGGCAGCTTTGTCAACCCGAGCATCACGCTCGACGGCGAGCGGATCATCTTCACCGACGGGCCGAGCGGCAAGGTGTACATCGTGGACTGGGACGGAAAGAACAAAACCCAGGTCGCCAGCGGTTTCGGCTTGTCGACGTGGGTCGATCCGAAGACGGGCACGCAATGGTTTTTTGTCACCACAGACGGCAAGGTCTTCCGACATCAGGTCTATGACCCCGAGATCAAGGAACTTGTGTGGGACCAGACCCATGTTTCGTTGCGGTTCACCGTCTCGGCCGACGGCACACACGCCGGAGCTGAGCTCCCGTGGCCCCGCTGCGGCGTAGCCATTCTGCCGAATGTCCTCTCGCGGCAATACGGAAGAGGATGCAACGCGTACCTCGCACCCGACAACAGCTACCGGTTCATGCACATGGGCGAGACGGGCGGACATCGCGGCGTGATGATGTACGACGACGGCGGGGTCAACAGGAGGAGGATTCTCTTCAACAATGTCCCCGGGCGCGAAAACGAGGCCTCGTGGGCTCCCCGATGGACAACCGACGTTCGCTTCCTCACGCTCTCGTGCCCTATCGGCGGGGCTTATCAGGAGATTTTTATCGGTGAGTTCGACGACGACTTCACCCGCGTGGTGCGCTGGTTCCAGATCAGCGACGAGCTGGGGCAAGACATAAAAGGCCACGCGTGGATCGCCCCGCCGGGGTTGGGATATTCCTCGGGCGAGGCCCCGCTGACGGTTGAATTTCCCGCGCCCGAAAGAGAGGGTGAATGGGAGTGGGACTACGGCACCGGCGACAAAGAAAAGGCACCCGCCGGCAAGCACACCTACGCCAAGGGCGGCCGCTATCGCGTAACGGCCCGACAGGGCAAGACGGAGGTGGAGGGCTCGGTGCACGTTTACAGGGCCAAGCCGCCGACCGTGACCGCCACGGACCTAAAGGATGAAACTCGCATGGTGGTGGCGTTCGACGAGCCGGTGCAACTGAAGGACACCAAGATTTCGCTCGCGTCGGGTATTCCAGTTAAGGGGTGGTCGCTCGACACGGGCGGCATCGACCTTGTTGTAGAGCTCGGCGGCAGGATCACGGGAGACGACACCCTGCACATCGAGGGGGTGTACGACAGGTCTCAGGTACCCAAGGCGCTCGTTGAAAATGACGTGCTCGTGTCCCGTCCCCCCTGGCCGGCGGATCGATCCGGTCTTGTGTTTCTCTGGGAGACGCAAGAGAAGTCGAACTTCCAGCGCGACGCCGGCCGCGATGCCTTCAGCGCGACGCGGGTAACAACGTGGCGGCGCGGCACGTACAGCCGCACGGGCGCGATGTCGCTCCAGGGCGGCGTGCTGTTCGCCCTCGACGCCGGGATGGGTGTCTATTCCGGGTGCACGAAGGCGCAGCAATTGACTGTCGAAGCCGTAGTAACCCCAGCCAACCTCTACCAGGGCTGGAAGGAGCACCCGCACTGGATCATGGCGTGTGCCTCGGGGCGCAGCATGAGCGACGTGAACTTCCTCCTCGGGCAGGAGGGGCGCAAGCTGGTGTTTTGCCTCAAGCAGAATCCCGCGCCCGACGACGATGAGGCGGAGCCCTCGGTGAAGCGGGTGGAGCTGTGTGAGCTGCCGGAGGGGCGGCCCACTCACGTTGTTATCAGTTACGAGCCGGGCCGCTTTGCCTGTTATGTAAACGGCAAACAGGTCGTGCAGACCGACGAGGTCACGGGCTCCCTCGAGTGGCGCCCACTGCCTTTCGATACGGGGCTGAGCTTCGGCGGCGGGAAGAACTGGGGAGGCATAGGGCACCCTCCGTGGCGGGGTGAACTCGAGGGGATCGCGATTTACAGCCGCGCGGTCGATGCCGAAGAAGCCGCTAAGAATTTCGCCGCTTACGACGCGATGATAAAAGCCCGGCCGGTTGTCCGGCGGGTGGAGCTCCGGGGCAGATTGGTGGAGAAGTCGACCGTGCCGGACCTGGGGCAGATTGCTCCCTATCGCGACGCATTGGTCGTATACGAGTACGAGGTCGAGAAGGTCCTCGAGGCCGCACTGGTTGGGGGCACGGAAGAAAGCCACCTCAAGAGAATCTCGGAGCTTCGGGAGAAGGCGAAAACATTCCCCGTTGGGCCCGAGGCCGACGTCGGCGACGAGATCGGCAAAGAGGAACTGCAGGTCGACGTGAGCGTCCGCGCCGAAAACGGCAAGAACGCCTACACGGTCAAGCTCCTGCCGGGCGAGAAGCTGAGCGCCTGGGCCGACGTGCAGGCGAAGATCAACGGCGGTAAACACGAGTGGGATCAGCTCCTCAAGGGAGTGAATTTCGACCCCCTGCCCGATGTCATGAAGATCTCCGTTGAAGGCACGACCCCGCAAGGCAGGCGCCTCACCGCGCGCTTCGAGATACGCCCGGAGCAGGCCGACTCCGGCCCCGCCGACAAGGCCGACCCCGAATAATACTTATGTTTGTCCTTGACAGGCTCCGGAAAGCTTGTAAAATACTCGTAATGTCCGAACTGGACTGGGACCATAGGACAATGTACGTGTTTAGCGTGCACAGACGGAATCTGTTTGGGGCTTGCCTCTTCAGCATGTAGGGGCGGCTCGCGAGCCGCCCTTGAGCCCAAAGGGCGATAGTCTGTAGCCACGGGCGTCAGCCCGTGGAAAACGATCGCCCAAAATCGCAGAGCCCCCGCAGGGGGCGACAGAACGGCTGCCTGAGAAGGCGGCGCGACGACGAGGACGACGACGAGGACGATTTGAGGCGCTACGCGCAGTTAATATAGCGCGATAAACGCCTGTGCTGCCTACGCTAAACACATACAGGACAATGGTCCTATGGTCCCCGCACAAAGCAGACCCACGAGAACTTGGAGCAGGTGTCCTCACAAACTTTGATACGAAAGCATATGCTGCTGGGCCGCTGTTAGGCGGCATCCGATCCGCAATTGGCGTACGCACTTTTCTGAAAGGAATGGTCATGAAGAATTATCTTATCGCGGGATTCATTGCGTTGGCCGTTGTGAGTATTGCCCGGGCAACCGAAACCGAAAACCTCGGGATGCGCATTCTGCCCGCTCCCGGCAAAGTGACCGTCGACGGCAAATTCAGCGACTGGGACCTGTCGGGCGGCGTGCTCGTCTGCGGCGACGTCGAGAGCGGCCGCGACAAGTTCAGCTCGTGGCTACACCTCATGTACGACGGCAAGCTCCTGTACGGGCTCGTACGGGTCAAGGACGAGCATCCGCTTGTTAATTCTCACGGCGCCGACGCGGAAGTTGTCAATCGATTCGACGCCCGGCGCATACACGGCGATCAGCTCGTGTTGCGCATCATTGCCGACCGCGGTACGCCCAACGAGAACGTGAGGCACATCGCATGCTGGCAGGGCAAAGGCGGTGTGAGCGTCATGTCGATCAACGACGGCAGCCACTCTACCGGCGCCGAAACGCCCGACGTGCAGGAATCCGGCGGAGCGCAGGTGTTCGTGACGGATGCCGACGGCAAAGGCTACACGCACGAATTCTCCATTCCGATGAATCTCCTCACGAAGGACAAGCGCGCCCTCAAGGCCGGCGAGGAACTGACGTTCACCTTCAAGCAGGTGTACTCATGGGAGTACGAGGTGAAAGACATCTTCAAAGCCGGCACCACGCCCGACCGGACCTTCACCGCCAGGGCCTACGGCTGCTGGGGCCCGGGCACGTTCGAAGCGAAGGGGAACGTCGAGCCTCAGCCCGTGCGGCTGTCCGACGGACGCGAACTGACCGTCTCGCTCAAGGGCGGCATTCCGGTCGTGGATTGGGCCGGCCTCGCCAAAGGCGGGGGCATCAAGGCGATCAAGTTCACCATGCCGGTAGACGGCTACGTATCGCTAAACATCAAGAACGCCGACGGCGTCGTCGTCCGACAGCTCCTCAACTGCCAGCCCAGGGCCAAAGGCGAGCACACGGTGACGTGGGACGGCCTCACCTCGCCCCACTGGAAAACCCCCGGCGACGCGATCGACCCCGGCAAATACTCGTGGAGCGCCATTTATCATACAGGAATCGGCCTGCGCCTGCGCGGCTGGGCCTATCACGGGCCGGGTGATCCTTGGGACGTAAGCCCCACATCCTACTGGGGCGGAGACCAGGCGCTGCCACTTGCCATTGCAACCGACGACGACAAGGTTTACTTCGGTTGGGCCGGTTCCGAAGCCGGCAAGGCCCTCGTGGCGGTCGACCTCGACGACAACGTCAAGTGGGCGGCCGGCTACCACTTCAACGGCGCGTCGATAGCGGACGTCGACGGCGGGTTCGTCTACTACCTTGGTGGCAGCGAGGTCAAGCGCGTCAGCGACAAGGACGGCAAGGCCGCCAATTGGCCCGGAACCAACAGCGGAAGCCTGAAGATCACGGACCTGTGGGAAAACCCCGTAGGCATGCCTGCCAGCGTCTCCTGGCCCACCGGCGGAATGGAAATCCACAACGCCAAGATGTACCTCAGCTTCTCGGATTGGTCCTGGGGCTGGAATGACGTCACCGACTGGCGCGCCCTCCTAGCTGAGATGGTGGTAGGTGCGATCCCCGGAGAAGGACAAAGCAAGCTCTGCGAAGCCATCTGGGAGAAGCTCGACGACAGGTGCAGAAAGGACATCGCGAAGTTCCTGAAGGGCAACAAGCCCGAGTCGGAAGCATTCAAGACCGGCGCCTACTGGGTCCCCGAAGCGCACAAAGTGGTCGTCGGCATCATGAGTCGCCTGCTTCGCGACAAGACCCTCGTCAAGGGCGGCGAGGAGATGTCGGGTGATCAACTCGGCGAGGCCAATCGCCGCCTGTTCGAAAAGACCTTCGGCAAAGCCGTCATCAAGGCTCAGTCCAACTTCGTCGCCGTTGTCGACGTCCAGACACAGAAACTCATAAAGAAACTCAAGATCAAGACGCCCGGACGGATCGCGGCATACAACGACAACCTGTTCTATATCTTCTCCGAACGCAGCAAGGTGCTCAAGCTCGATCCAAACACGGGCCGGACCTCCGAGTTCCTCACGGACCTTGAGCACTGCCGCGTGCTGACTGTCGACAAAGAGGGCAACGTCTACATCGCCGATCTCGGCGACCATCAAATTATCAAGTACAGCCCGAAGGGCGAGGTGCTGCTGAAGATCGGCACGAAGGGCGGGCGAGTGCGTCGCGGACCGTGGGACCCCAGCGGCCACAGCAATGCGTGGGGCCTGGGCGTTGATGCCCGCGGCCGGCTATGGGTGGCCGAGTGCGATGTAGTGCCCAAGCGCATGAGCGCGTGGGATACCAAGACCGGCGAGTTCATCAAGGAATACCTCGGCCCAACCCACTACGGCAGCAGCGGCGGATCGGTAAACCGGCGCGACCCGAGCATAATTGCGGGCGAAGGATGCGAGTTCCGCCTCGACCCGAAAACCGGGCGGGCCAAGTTCCTCGGCATCATCACACAGGAGGTCTATCATGGCCTCTCACGCTTCTGCGACGGCGCCAACGGCAAGGAATACTTCGCAGCCTCGTTCAAGGGAAGAGTGTGGGGGCCCGGCGTGCCCACGCAGATCAGGATATACGAACGGCTCGGCGACGCCGACTACAAGTACCGCGCCGTGATCCGGCCCACCGGAGGTAAGACCCACTTCTGGGCCGATGCCAACGACGACGAAGAAGAACAGCCCGAGGAAGTGACAACACTCCCGGTGCAGTACCAGATCAGCGGCTACAACAACTGGTCGATGAACCTCAACACCGACCTCACCTTCTACGGGGCGCACAAGACAAAGGGCGCGCGAGTGAAGGTGAAAGGTTTCACTGCCTGCAACGCACCCATCTATGACCTCGAGAACGTGACTGAATTGCCCGGGACCAGCAATTGCGTACTCTCCTCGCCCGATAACGGCCTGATCCTTTCGTGCGGCAATGATTACTTCTACTGCCACGACGTCAAAACCGGCAAGGAACTCTGGAAATACCCCAACACCTTCACCGGCGTGCATGGCTCGCACCGCGCACCCGGCACCGTGAGAGGGTTGATACGCGGCGCGTTCGGAATCATCGGCAACGCCGAACTGCCCGACCCGATCGGCGCCCTGTGGGTAATAAACACCAACGTAGGCGAATGGCACGCACTCACCGAAGACGGCTACTACCTCACGCCGCTGTTCCAGGGCGACCCCAACAAGCGCAAATGGCCCGAAGAAGCCGTGCCCGGCGCGGTGATGGATAACTGCCCCTCCGGCCTCGGCGGCGAGGACTTCGGCGGCTCGATGGTCCAGGGCAAGGACGGCAAGGTATACCTCGAGGCCGGCAAGCTGGCGCTCTGGAACGTCGAAGTTGTCGGCCTCGAAACCGTCAAGGCGCTCGGGAAAGGCAGCATAACGATGACCGCAAACGATGCCATCATGGCGGAGGCCGAGCGCGGGCGCGGGCTGCAGTCCATAGCCAAGCCGCAAAACGTGACGGTGAAAAGGATGGCGCCCCCGCCGGAAGGCAAGCCGGTCTTCCTCGGGGATCTCGGCCGCGATTTCAAGGGCGCAAAGCGCTTCAACTACAGGAAGCAGAACAACGCCGGGGTGACATCGGTGATCGCATGGGATGACAAGAACCTGTACCTTGGCTGGGATGTGAAAGACGAAACGCCGTGGACCAACGCCGCCGACGAGGTGGAATACATGTACAGCAGCGGCGATACCGTGGACTTCCAACTCGGGACCGATCCCGATGCGCCGGGGAAGCGCGGCCAGGCCGCGCGCGGCGATCTGCGGCTTTCCATCGGGAATTTCCGCGACAAGCCCACCGCCGTGATCTACCGAGAAATAGCGGCCGAGGGTGTCAAAAGAAACGCAAAGACTTTCAGCTCCGGCGTGGTCGCGGAGTTCACCGTCGAGAGCGTCGAAGTGGTCAAGAACGCCAAGATCGAAGTGAAAACAAGCAAGAAGGGATACGTCGTCGAGGCGGCGATTCCCCTGGCCGCGCTCGGCGTGAAAATTACCAACGGCCTGAATCTCACGGGTGATTTCGGCGTCACGCACGGCGACGCCAACGGCCAGGATACCGTGTTGCGGACATACTGGAGCAACCAGGCCACGGGGATTGTCAGCGACGAAGTCTTTGAGCTGAAGATAGAACCGGGCAACTGGGGCAAGCTTACCTTTGAGGAGTGAGCGCCGGCCCAGGTGCCGACAATGAACGCCGTTTTTGCCCCGTGGGCGGGCCTCGTACGCCGGCAAGCTCGAAGCTGAACGGGCCGTGCAGCCAAAGTGCTCGCGCCTCGCCGACCTGGCCGACATGGGTGAATGACCTGCCGATTCCGGTCCGAAGGCGCCCGTCACGTACCTTATTTGCCTGAAAAGGACTTGACATTCCACGCGCGCACTCATTAAAATCATTGAGAACGGTCTTCACGCCGATCCCGCGTGTTTTTATTCGCGCCGAACTTTCGACGGTCCAATTCTTAAGGAGCTGGTTATGCGACATCTCGTAACGTGTGCGCTGCTGATGGTCATGTTTGTGGCACAACTTGGATGCGCCGGGCCAAGGAGCGACATAACATTCACCATGCCGGAGGAAGGCCATGTGTCGATTCTCGTCAAGGACGCCGACGGCGCGGTCGTAAGGCAATTGCTCAACAGCGAGTTCCGAAAGCAAGGCGAGCACACCGCATCCTGGGACGGCCTCACAACGCCCATTTGGAAAACGCCGGGCAAGGTAGTTGAGCCGGGCGGGTATACGTGGAGCGCCATCTATCACACGGGCATCGGCCTTCGTCTGCGCGGCTGGGCCTATCACGGACCGAACGATCCGTGGGGCGTCAGCCCAACTACATTCTGGGGCGGCGACCAGGCGCTCCCGGTCGAGTGCATCACAGACGGCGATAGAATCTACCTTGGCTGGGCCGGGGCAGAGGCCGGAAAAGCATTGATCGCGTGCGACCTCGACCACAACGTCCTGTGGGCGGCCGGTTACCACTTCAACGGCGTCACCAGTGCGGCCGTTGATGGCGACATTGTCTACTACGCCTCCGGCAGCGTAATCAAGCGCGTGGGCGTCGAGGACGGCAAGCCGGTCAAGTGGAAAGGCCGCAACAGCGCCAATCTGAAGATCGAAGACCTCTGGGAGGATCCCCTGAGGATGCCCACCGGCATCGGCCACGGGGCGCGCGAGTCGATCGCAGCCTACAAAGGAAAGCTCTATGTAAGCTTTGCAAACTGGACCTTTGAACGCAGAGACGTGCTCGACTGGCGCGCTTTGCTGGTCGGCGTCGTGGTGGGGGCGCTGCCCGGAAAGGATCACAGCCCGGTCTCGGCGGCAATCTGGGGGAAACTCGACGACAGATGCCAAAAGGCCATCAAGGACTACCTCGCGGGCCGCAAGACCGAGGATGAGGCGTTCAAGCACAACGCCTACTGGATCCCCGACGTCCGAGACGTGGTTATAAAGACACTGAAAGGACTTCTCGGCGACAATTCTTTCGTAAAGGACGGCGACAAGCTGTCGGGCAGTCCACTTGCCCAGGCGAACCGGCGCATGATGGAAAAAACCTACGGCGCCGCAGTAGTCAAGATGCGCACCGATATTATTGCCGTGCTCGATGGCGACACGGGCAAGCTGCTGAAGACGCTCAAGGTGCGCGCACCCGGGAAGATGTTCATGGTCAGAGACGACCTCATGTACGTTCTCTCCGAGCGGAGCAAGATTCTCGCGTTCAACCCACAGACGGGCAGCGTCGGCAAGGTCGTCGTCGAAGGCCTGGAAGGCGCCGGCGCGATGACGGTCGACAAGGACGGCGAGATCTACGTATCCAACGGCAAACTGTGCGACGAGATCCTCGTTTACAGCCCCGATGGCAAGCTGCTGCGCACCATCGGCGAGAAAGGCACGCGCGTTGACGCGGGGCCCTGGAATCAGAATGCCTTGAGATACGTGTGGGGCATGGCCGTTGATGCACGCGGCAACCTCTGGGCCGCCGAGACCACCCCCGCACCCAAGCGCATGAGCGTGTGGAACGCCAAAACCGGCGAGTTTGTAACCGAGTACTTCGGCGCAACGCACTACGGCGCAAGTGGCGGCGCGGTGAACCCACGCGACCCGAATCTGCTCGTCGGAGAAGGCGCCGAATTCCGCATCGATCCGAAAACCGGCCGATCGAAGTTGCTGGGCATGATCACCGATCAGGTTTACCACAGGTTCGCTCGCTTCTGCGAGGGCAAAAACGGCAAGCTCTATTTCACCGCCGCGTTCACCGGCCGAGTGTGGGGCCCCGAGGTGCCGCCGCAGATCAGAATCTGGGAACGTCTTGGCGACGGCGACTATGCCTGGCGCGCCACAATACGCAAGGAAAAGGACAAGACAATCTTCTGGGCCGATGCAAACGACGACGGCGAAGAGCAGGACGAGGAGACGACCTCGCTGCCCATGCCACTCGGGTTCAGCGGCTACAACAGTTGGTCGATGGGCCTCAATACCAACTTCACATTCTACGGCGCCCACAAGGGCAAAGGCTACCAGATCAAGGTCAAAGGCTTCACGAAGTCAAACGCACCGATCTATGACCTCGAGAACCTGAAAGAACTGCCTCGCATCACCCCCGGGGCGCTGTCCTCGCCCGACGACCGCCTGATCCTGTCGTGCGACGCAGGCGACAAGCTCTTCCGTTGCTATGAAATCGAGACCGGCAAGTTGCTGTGGACTTACCCGAACACCTTCCACGGCGTGCACGGTTCGCACCGCGCCCCCGGGCCCAAGGTAGGCATGATCCGAGGGGCTTTCGGCATCATCGGCAACGCACAACTGCCCGAGCCGATCGGCGCCGTGTGGGCCATCAACACCAACGTCGGCGAGTGGCACGTCCTCACCGAAGAAGGCTACTACCTCACGCGCCTGTTCCAGGGCGGCCGAGGTAAAATCAAATATCCCGAGAAGGCCGCGCCCGGAGTGGATGTGACCAACATCCCGCCAGGGCTCGGCGGCGAGGACTTCGGCGGCTCGATGATCCAAGGCAAGGACGGCAACCTCTACATCCAGGCCGGCAAGATCTCCCTGTGGGACATCGAGGTCGTGGGCCTCGATACCGTCAAGAAACTGAAAGGCGGGCGCCTGAAAATCACGCCGGAAAAAGCCTTCAACGCCAGGATCGTACGCGGACGCGCCCTGCAGGACGATGCCAAGCCAAAGAGCACGACGGTGAAGATGAGGACACCCAAGTTTACCGGGAACATCAGCAGCGCTTTCGGCCGCGGCAACCTTCTCCGCTACCAGAAGAACGCCGACGCCGCCGTCACCTCAGCGATTGCCTGGGACGACAAGAACCTCTACCTCGCCTGGGAGGTCAAGGACGCGACGCCCTGGACCAACGGCGCCGGCGAGGTCGAATACATGTACGCCACCGGCGATACGGTGGACTTCCAACTGGCGACCGATCCCAATGCCGGCGAGAAACGTACGACGGCAGCGGCAGGCGATCTGCGGCTGTCGATCGGCAACTTCAAAGGCAAGCCCACCGCGCTGGTCTATCGCGAAGTGGTTGCCGTGGGCGCCGCAAAGGACCCCCGCACGTTCAGCTCGGGCGTCGTTGCCAAGCACATCGTCGAGAGCGTGAAGGTCCTCAAAGAAGCAAAGATCGAGGTGAAGCTCGGCGAGAACACGTACACCGTAGAGGCGGCCATTCCGCTCGCCGCGCTCGGTCTCAAGATCACCGAAGGCATGAAAACCAAAGGCGACTTCGGCGTCACCCATGGAAATGCCAACGCTCAGGATACGGTCCTGCGCACCTACTGGAGCAACCAGGCCACAGGTATCGTCAGCGACGAAGTCTTCGAGCTGAAGCTGGAACCCCGCAACTGGGGAGAGCTCACCTTCGAGGAGTGATGTTCCGCTTGTCTGAGCGCAGCGGTCAAGTATCGCAGCAACGGAGTAGAAAATGAATCGGAAAGCAGTGCCCATTTCCTTTCTCATGGTCTTCTTGTTACTTGCCGGGTCGGCCCCGGGAGAGGATCTGGCCGCACGAGTCGTCGAGATGACGGGCGCACGGACCAAGATCGTCTGGCAGCACCAGGTGACGGAGGCCCCCGGAAATGGCTGGGACGCCACGAGCCCGCAGTACGAGCTGATGGGGTTTGATACCACCGAAGGCAAGCCCCGAGTGATTCTGCCCGGGCCCGCGAGCTACGCCAACTGCTG
>Ga0114922_10000845_pt1 | contig 29420 bp, 28 predicted proteins | sample AartaG_FD_100975 | JGI IMG/M metagenome (GOLD analysis project Ga0114922, IMG submission 100975) | Deep subsurface microbial communities from Aarhus Bay to uncover new lineages of life (NeLLi) - Aarhus_00045 metaG | ecosystem: Environmental > Aquatic > Marine > Oceanic > Sediment | place... | reverse complement strand
TACCAGCCATTATATCTTGCACTGCATCATTAAAATTAAATTCTGTTTGTTCTTCTCTACTCATCTATATCAACCTTATATATTTATATTATATCCGATTGACACAGAATTTTAGACGCTCCCATATTTATTGCTAAGATAATAAAAAAGGTGTAGCTATAATAGCTACACCTCTTTTTATAATTGATTTATTACTATTATTCTACTTCAGCATCGATGATGTCATCATCATCTTTTTTCTTCTTCGCATCAGCTGGATTAGCATCTTGTGCTGCTCCACCTTGCTCTTTTTTCATTGCTGCTTCCATAAGTTTAGCACTTACTTCTGATAATGCTTTAAGTGATTCTTCAATCTCTTCTTTTGTTGCATCATCTTTTTTAAGAATCTCTTCTAAGTTAGCTGCTGCATCAACAATAGCTTTCTCTTCATCTTCTGTTATAACTGCATCATCTTTATTTTCTTCTAAAGATTTTTTGATTTGGTGAAGCATAGTTTCTGCTTGATTTTTAGTCTCTACTACTTCTTTCTTTTTAGTATCAGCTTCTTTATTTGCTTCAGCTTCATTTACCATTTTTTCAATCTCATCATCAGAAAGTCCAGATGAACCAGAAATAGTAATCTTGTTCTCTTTACCTGTTGATTTATCTTTAGCAGATACATTTAAAACACCATTTGCATCAATATCAAAAGTTACTTCAATTTGAGGTTGACCTTTTGGAGCAGCTGCAATATCAGAAAGTTCAAATTGACCTAAGTTTTTATTATCTTTGATAAATTCTCTTTCACCTTGACCAACTACAATAGAAACTGCAGGTTGATTATCTTGTGCTGTTGAGAACACTTGAGATTTTTTAACAGGTATTGTTGTACCTTTTTCAATAAGTTTAGTCATAACTCCACCTAAAGTTTCAAGACCTAAAGATAGTGGTGTAACGTCAAGTAATAATACATCTTTAACATCACCTTTTAAAACTCCACCTTGGATAGCAGCACCTGCGGCAACTACTTCATCAGGGTTTACAGAGTTATTTAACTCTTTTCCAAAATACTCTTTAACTATCTCTTGAGCCTTAGGAATTCTTGTAGATCCACCAACCATGATAATTTCATCAATCTCATTGTTATCAAGTCCAGCATCTTTCATAGCTACTTTAATATGATCTAATGTTTCAGAAACTAAATCTTCTGTCATAGCTTCAAATTTTGCTCTTGTTAAAGACTTAACTAAATGTTTTGGACCAGTTGCATCAGCTGTGATAAATGGTAAGTTGATTTCTGTTTCAGCAGTTGCACTTAACTCTTTTTTAGCTTTTTCAGCTTCATCTTTAAGTCTTTGGTGAGCCATTTTATCATCTCTTAAATCAATACCGAATTCTGATTTAAAATCTTCTGCTAACCAATCAATGATTCTATTATCAAAATCATCTCCACCTAAGAATGCATTTCCATCTGTAGAAAGAACTTCAAATGTACCATCACCAATTTCTAGAACAGTAACATCAAATGTACCACCACCTAAATCATAAACGATAACTTTTTCTTCACCTTTTTTATCAAGTCCGTATGCTAAAGCTCCAGCTGTTGGCTCATTGATAATTCTTAGTACATTAAGACCAGCAATTGTTCCAGCTTCTTGAGTTGCTTTTCTTTGTGCATCATTGAAGTATGCAGGAACTGTAATAACTGCATCAGTCACTGTAGAACCAAGGTAAGCTTCTGCATCTGTTTTAAGTTTCATTAAAATCTTTGCAGATATCTCTTGTGGAGTATATGTTTTACCAGCAATTTCAACTGCAGCAGCACCTGATTTATTTACAATTTTATATCCAACTTTACTCATAGCATCTTTTGCATGCTCTTCGTCCATCATAAGACCCATAATTCTCTTAATAGAGTATATTGTTTTTTCAGGATTTGTAATAGCTTGTCTTTTTGCTGGCTCACCAACTAAAATATCACCTTTATCTGTAAATGCTACAATAGAAGGAGTTGTATTTTTACCCTCTTTATTTGATATAATTTTTGCTTCTCCAGCTTCATATACTGCCACACAACTATTTGTTGTTCCTAAATCTATTCCAATTACTTTACTCATTTTATTTCCTTGTTATTAATTTTTCTTTATTTTAAAGTTTATTTGTGTTAGTTTTGTGACATTACGGTCATTTTATATTCTATTACTAGAATTTTAGTTAGCTACACTAACCATTGCTTCTCTAAGAAGTCTATCTTTAAACACATAACCTTTTTGCATTACCATAACAATTTGTCCTGATTCTACATCTTCACTATCTGCTTTCATAACTGCATTATGATAGTCTGGATTAAATTCATCGTATTCAACTTCATTAATATCGTGCTTTTCAAAGGCTTTATTAAAAGCTTTTACTGTTAATTCAATACCCTCTTTTAGTTTCTCAACTAAATCTTCTGCTGGTATATCAGCACTTGTACTTAATATTGCCATTTGTAAAGCATCAATTGGAGCTAATAAATCTTTTGCAAATTTTTCACTTGCATAATCAATTGCACTGTATTTTTCTTTTTCAAGTCTTTTTTTAATGTTCTCAAAGTCTGCATGTGTTCTTAGGAACTTATCTTCAGCTTCTTTAGCTTTAGCTTCTGCTTGAGCCACTTTCTCTTCCATTTTAGACTTGAACTCTTCATCTAAAGATGCAAATTTTTCTTCATCATTTACAACCTCTTCAACTGCTTCTTCAACTGCAACATCTTCAGTTACAATATCTTCTTCTTTTATCTCTTCATTTTCTTTACTCATCTATATAATTCCTTTATAAAAATATTCATAATCTTTTGATAACTCACCAACAACTAACATCTTAAAACTTTTATGATTTATAACAACATCATGTGATATACCAATATAACTATGAGGCAATATTTGTTCAAATCCAGCACTATTATGAAAATAGATACCTTTTTCTAATCTATCCATGATACTTCCATTTAAAAACTTATTTATATTTTGCTCTTCTAAATCATAATCTACACAAAGTTTTAAAAATTCTTTTATATTTATAACTTCAAAATCCCTGTTAAAAACATATTTACCCAACTCAATAAAAAGTTCAGTTGCCCCAACATGTTTTGCAACTTCTATTAACTTTGAAGCATCCATCCCATTCATATCTGCTAAAAACCTTGACAATCTCTCATCATATTTTATAGTTATAGAAAATGAATTAAATTCCAGTAATAAATATAAATTTTCAATATTTAATACTCTGTGCAATGTTTGTGTTTGTTGCTCTTTTAAAAATACTGTCAATCCAATTTGTCTAGAAAGTATATTTAATCTATTATAATCAATAAAATCAAGCCTTACATCCAACCTATTAGACCAATACTCTTTTAAAGCTTCAGTTGTAGGTGTTCTTCCGCTACTAGCATGCTCTTGGGCTAAATAACCCTCATCCCCTAACTTTTTAAAGTAACCTCTAATTGTTGCTGGAGAATATGCTATATCATACATAGATTTTAACTGACCAGAACCAATAGGTTCTAGATGTTCAATATATGCTCTGATTATAGAATCTAATAAAAACTCTTTTTTATTAATCATTGTTTACCATTTTTACTTAATTTGGCACTTGTAATCTTTGAGTGCTAATAAAATTATAGCAGATGAGATTTTAAATGTCAAGGGTTTTTTAATAAAATTAGCATATTGAGCAATAGAGTGCTAACTATTATCAAAACCTTATAAAAAATGCACTTAAAACTCCCTAAACAACAGCAATAGCCTGTCCATAAGCTATTGCACTGTCGTTAGATATAAATTCTTTTGGTAAAATAATATTAGGTATTTTCTCTATTAATAGTCTAATTAGCACTCTGTTTTGAAATACACCACCACCTAAAACTATTGGTAGTTTATATTTTTCGCCCATTTCATATATTATTTGTACAAGTGTATTAAAAAACTTTGATATAGCTATGAAATGATTCTTTTCTTTTAATATTTGTATAACAATGCATTTAAAGTCTATGATTTTATTATTAATATCGAATTGAAAATAATCTGTAATAGAACTATCATAATAGCTCTCTAAAAGTAGTCCACTCTCCCCCTCATAGCTAGATACTTGAACAATATTCAATAAAGAGGCAACAACATCAAATAATCTTCCACAAGAACTTGTAAGTGGTGAGTTTATATTTTTTTCCCATAAAGTATAAAGTATTTTTAACTCCTCTTTTGAAAAAGAATTTATAGTCTTATTGCTTATATTTAAAGCATCTTTACCATATATATCAAATAAAAAACTAAGTGCTACTCTTCTGGGTTCTTTTATGGCAAGAGTACCACCTAATAGTTTAAAATAGTTAAAATGAGCAACTCTTTTATATGAGTTATTATTACAAATTAAAAACTCTCCACCCCAAAGGTTGTTATCATCTCCATAACCAGTCCCGTCAAAACTAACACCTAAAACTTTTGAACTGATATTGTTTATTGCCATTGTTGCTAATATATGGGCATAGTGGTGTTGTACTTGAATAAGTTCAAGGTTTGGGTTTTGTTTTTTTAATTCTATTGCATATTTTGTTGACTCGTAAGAGGGGTGTTTATCACAAACAACAATCTCTGGTTCAAAGTTATATGTTTTTTTAAATGTATCTATTTGTGATTTAAATCTATTTATGGTTTCTAGTGAGTTTAAGTCTGCTATATATGGTGATAGTATCATTTTATCTTTTATAACAATACCTATAGTACTTTTTTGATTTGCACCTAAGCATAAAATTTTTTTATTGGTATTTTTTGGAAGTTTTAAATAGTTTGGACTATATCCACGAGCAATTCTTAACATAAAAGTTTTATCATTTTCTACAAAAGCTATAGAATCATCACAACTATTTATTATATCTCTATTATTATCTAAACAATAATCCCATATATGAGATAGATTCATAATCTCATCAAAAGTTTTACATAATGGTTCACCAGAAATATTAGCACTAGTTGCAACAATTGGATTATTTAACTTATTTAATATTAAAGTATGAATAGGGGTATATGGTAATAGCACACCAAGTTGGTTTATATTTGGTGCTATTAAATCACTTATATTACTTTTAGTAGTTTGTTGACATAAAACTATTGGTCGCTTATGTGAACTTAATAACTCTTTTTCTTTGTCATTTAAAGTTACAATAGTTTTTGCCATAACTATATTTTTTACCATTACTGCAAATGGTTTATATGGGCGATATTTTCTTTCTCTTAAAAGATCAACAGTTTTTGTATTTGTAGCATCACAAACTAGATGATAACCACCTATACCTTTTATAGCAACTATTTTTCCACTTTCAATATGAGTTACTATATCATCTATATAATTTTTTGAGTTAATTTCTAGTTTATTTTTTCCCTTATCATATATTGATAGTTCTACACCACAATCAAAACAGCCAATAGGTTGTGCATGGTATCTTCTATCTTTTGGATTTGTATACTCTTTTTTACATTTATCACACATCTTAAACTTATCCATTGATGTATTGCACCTATCATATGGTAAATTTTTTATGATACTATATCTTGGTCCACAATTTGTACATGTTATAAATGGATATTGATACCTACGATTGTTTTTATCATTTAGTTCTATTTCACACTTTTTGCACATAGCAATATCACTAGGTATCATTGTAGATATTGAAAAGCTTTCTTGACTTTCTTTAATAGTAAAGTTTTCAAATTTTTTTATATCATTTTTTAAAGTGATACTAAAATATTCGATTTTAGATAAAGGTGGTTTTTTAAGTTGAATTTGTTCCATAAACTTATACAACTTTTTATAAGTAGTGTTGAGTTCTATATATACCCCCTCACCATTATTTGACACATACCCTTTTAAAAAGTGTTTTAAAGCAAGATTATAAATAAAAGGACGAAACCCAAGCCCTTGAACTAGTCCATATATATTTATACCAAAAAGCATAATCTATTCCATATCCAAACTCATAAGATACATCTCTTCACCATCAAGAACTTTTAAATCATAAGATCCGCAAGATGGGCAAATAAATTCATTTTTTTCTAGCTCCTGCTCAAGATTACAACTATGACAGAGTATTTTTACTTTTTGAATATTCAAAACCAATAAAGCATCTTCGCAAACAGTATCATCTTTAAACATCTCAAAAGCACTTTGCAATAGATGAGGTTCAACTCCACTAAGAACCCCAATTTTTACAACAACTTTAGTTACTTTGGTAGCATCATTAACTTTAAGATGCTCTTCACAACTATCTATTAAGGATTGGACTATTGAGTATTCATGCATATTAACAAATCCTAGGGAGCAATTCACCTGTTGGCATATCTAAATATCTTTTTGTTCCCCATGTAGAGTTTAAAATGACTTTTTTTTGATAGTTTGTTGTAACTTTACCTATTATAGAAGCATTGTTATTAAAGTTTTTTAATATATCTAATGTCTTTTTTGCATCCTCTTCTTTTATTGCTAATAAAAATGTCCCCTCATTTGCCAAAGATGTTGCATCAAAACCAAGTATTTCACAAAGCCCTCTTACTTCATCACATATTGGTATCTTATCTTCATCAATCTCTATACCGATATTTGATTGGTTTGCCCATTCATTTAACACAGCAGATATTCCACCTCTTGTGGCATCTCTTAAAGCAGTTATATTTATATTGGCATCTATTAGTTCTTTAACTATTGGATAAAGTGAACAACAATCACTTTTTAAATCACTTGAAAGTTCTATCCCTTCACGACTAGCAAATATTGTTGCACCATGAGTTCCTATATCACGACTCACTATGATGAGGTCATCAGCGGTTATATTGTTTGAGCTAATTCCACTTTTTAGAACTTCACCTATACCAGTTGTGTTTATAAATATCTTATCAACGCTACCATGAGGTACTACTTTTGTATCACCACTTACTACTATAGCACCATTTATCTCTAACTCTTTTTTCATAGAGTTTATGATAATTTCAAGCTTTTTTATATCAAAACCCTCTTCAATAATAACACTACATGTTAGATACTTAGGTTTTGCTCCCATCATAGCTAAGTCATTACAAGTTCCACAAACTGCAAGTTTACCAATATCTGAGTCAGGAAAGAATAGAGGAGATACTGTAAAACTATCAGTAGAAAATGCCAACTTTCCATTTTCTACATTTAAGATTGCAGCATCTTCACTTTTTTCTAATATCTCATTTTGAAATGCTTTATAAAAAACATTTGTTATAAGTTCATTGTTTTCTACTCCACCATTTCCATGGGCTAGTTTAATTTTATTTTCCATATATATTTAACTATTTACTTTTCTATCTAAAACTTTTTCAACTGATTGAATCTTTGTTTTTAATCTATTCTCACAATTCTTTCTAATATCAAATTTTAAAGCTGAATAAACTCTATCACAACCATCTAGTTGTTCATAAGCTAGTTCTATTATACTTAATGCTTCTTTCATACTTGAAGTTTCTATTATTGTTCCCATTGGTGTTAGTTGGTATGGTATACCTGATTTATCAATTGCATCTACTATTTTACTAACTTGTTTTGAAACAGATGAACCATCTCTACAGTCTCCTGATGTTGGAAACATACTAAATTCTAATAATACACTTGTCATAAAAAACCTTTTTCTTATATAATTTATAAACTATTATATCTATAATTAATAAAAAATATATATGATAAAAATTGTAAATATAAACCCCATATTCCTTTTAGAAAATTAATTAGGAATTTCAATAATAACATCTACACCAGTATAAAACTTATCTTCATATTTGTAAGTAGAATTTTGGATTTTTATATCACCTTTAAAATGTTCTTTTATTATTTTATAAACTATATATAGTCCCATACCTTTACCCATAGATTGATGTTCTGTTGTAAAGTAAGGTTCGAAAATATAATTTAATATATCTTCACTTATCCCACCACCACTATCTTTAATTTTAATAGTTGTAATGTTTTGTATTAAACTTATATCAATAAAAATAAACTGATTACTTTTTGAATGTTCTTTAATATTACCTATAAGATTTCTAAGTACTTGTTCAAGTTCATTTTTATATATATCTATATTTATATTATCTATATTTTTTATTATTTTAATATTGTTTTTTTCAAAAAAATTACTATTTAATAAAAGTATATCTTCACAAAGTTTCCCAATATTAACTTTTTGTTTTTTTATATCTTGATTAAATAAAATTTGAAAATCGTCAATTGTTTTGGAAAGATACTCACTATATTCAACAATGCTATCCATACTTTCCATACACTTTTCTTTTGTTCCTATTCCAAACTCTTGTTCTAACTTTACACCTGAAGCACTTGTACTTATTATAGATAAAGGTTGTCTCCAATGATGACCAATATTTTTAATTAAATCTGTCATACTTCTTAATTTTTTAGCTTCTAATACTTTTTCTTTTAGTTTTATTACTTCTGTTATATCTCTAGCAGCAGCAAATACCCCTTCTATATCTCCATCTATATTTGTATATGTTGTAGCATTGTATAGCACATCTATAATATCACCATTTTTATTTTTTAGTTTCAGAGGATAATCTATTATTTTACCATCTCTTAGAACTATTTCATATACTTTTTGTGCTTTTTGTGGTTCTGTAAAATATTCTGTAAAATCTGAGCCAATTAATTTGTCTCTTTGTATCCCTGTTGTTTTTATTGTAGATTTATTTATATCTGTAATTTTTCCATCTTTAGATATTGTTACAAGGGAATCCATACTTGATTCAATTAAATTTCTATTATAGATGTTATGTTTCTCTATTTTATTTTTTTGAGATTTTATCATCTCTTGTTGTTGTTTATTTTCTATTTTTGAAATATAAGACTTTACATGTATGTCACATTTTAAAAGTACCTCTTCTACTATAAAAGGTTTTTTAATAAAATCACTAGCCCCTTGTTTCAAGACTCTTGCATAACTTTCTCTTGATTGATCTCCTGATATTACAATTACTGGTATATCATAAAGTTTAGTATTAGTTTTAATATCTTCTAAAAATTTCATACCATCTATACCTGGCATAATTAAATCAAGAAGTACAAGATGTATATCATTTTTTTCTAAAATCTTTTTCCCATCAATTGCATTTGAAGCTTCAAATACATTATAACCTTTTGATTCAAGTATATGTTTTAACATTGTTCTTACAAACATTGAATCATCAATAGTCAAAATATTTGTATTTTTGTGTTTTTCTAATGTTTCTATTACTGTATGTGTGCAATTCACGATAATTTGTGCAGGTGAAGTTTTTATAAAATAATCAATTATACCTTTTTTAAACATTTTATCTCTATGCCCTGTATCTTCATCACCAGTCATTACGATTATTTTTGAAGTTGAATTTGCTCTAATATCTACAATTAACTCTTCACCATTTCCATCGGGTAAATTTAAATCAAGCATAATATAATCTATATTCTTAGTTTCTAATATCTTTTTTGCATCTTTTAGTGTATATGCTTGAATAACACTGTACCCAAATTCTTTTAGTAGGTTGGTCATTATTGTATTAAATGTTTTTGAATCATCTACTACCAATATATTTATATTTTTCATTTAAACCTCTTTAATAATGACATTATTGTCATATTGTACAATAAATCTATTTTAATATTACTATAATATATTATGATTTTATAAGTTAACCCATTGGATACATAATATTAAGTTGAATATCTTGTATTTCTTTCATTGTCTCATCACTTAAGTTTACATCAAAAGCAGCAAATGAATCATCAAGTTGTGAAGCGGTTCTTGCTCCAATAATAGTAGATGCTACAAAATCAAATTGTTTAGAATATGCAACTGCTAATGTAACTGGAGATATATCTAGTCTTTTTGCTATTTCCATATATTTTAGTGTTGCTTCTAAAGTTTTTTCATTTACAAATCTTGTACCTTGTGCTTTTATTCTAGGGTTGTCACTTTGTAAATATCCTGAAAATCTTGCTTCTTTTGGATAAAATTTTCCGTTATATTTTCCACTTAAAACTCCACCACCAATTGGAGAATAGGGCAATAATGATATGTTTTCTTTTCTACATACATTTGCTAACTCATCTAAAAACCTAGGGTTATTTAAAGAGAAATTATTTTGAATAGATTCAAATCTAGCCAAGCTATTATTTTTTGAAGTTTCATTTGCTTTTGTAAGACCATAAGCTGTGTCATTTGATGTACCTAAATATCTTACTTTTCCCTCTTGAACTAACTCATCAAAAGCTCTTAAAGACTCCTCAATTGGCACTATAGTATCAGGCCAATGCATCTGATAAAGATCAATATAATCAGTACCAAGTTTTTTTAAACTACCCTCAATAGCCGTTTTAATATGAAACTTATCAATAGCAGTAAAACCATGTCGAATAGGTGGAACAAACCAACCATTTGCAGCACCTGCTACTTTTGAAGCTATGATGATTTTATCTCTTTGTTTACCTTTTAACCATTTTCCTATAATAGTTTCTGTTATACCTGCATACTCTTCTTTTGGAGGAACTGGGTATAGCTCAGCAGTATCAAAAAAGTTTATACCTCTATCATAAGCTTTATCCATAATTTTAAATGATTCTTTTTCATCGCTCCATGAGCCAAAACTCATAGTACCTAAACAAATAGGAGTTACACGAAGACCAGTTTTACCTATATATCTATATTCCATAATCAATCCTTTTTAAGGCTTTTTAATATTTTATAATATCTGCCCATACTTATAATATGCAGAACAAGCACCCTCACTACTAACCATACAACTACCTAATGGATTTGATGGAGTACATACATTTGCAAATACTTTACAATCTTTTGGATTAGCTTTTCCTTTTAAAATATCACCACATATACAAAGTTTATTATCATCAATATTTTTAGTTGAAAAAATATCTTTATATATCATTTGTGCATCTAAGTGAGAATAAATATCTTTTAATTTTAAAGAACTATTAGCTATATTTCCAATACCTCTCCATCTAAATTTGTCTCTTTTTTCAAAAAATTTATTATTTAAGTTTTGAGCTGTTTGGTTTCCATCTTTTGTTACACTTCTTGAATATTGAACTTCAACTTCACACCTATTTGTATTAAATTGTTTTAGTATCATTAAAACAGATTGCATCACATCAACAGGTTCAAATCCACTTACAACAACTGGTTTATGGTAGTTTAAAGCAAATTCATCATATATTTTACTACCACTTATAACACTCACATGTGCTGGACCTATAAAAGCATCTATTTTATTTTCTTTGTCATCAAGTAAAACTCTCATAGGTTCTGGAACTGTGATATGATTTATATGAAAAAGAATATTTTTTATATCTTTGTTTATGACTTGATTTATAAGTGCTGAGGTCATTGGTGTCGTTGTCTCAAATCCTATTGCAAAAAATATGATAGTTTTATCTTTATTCTGAGCTGCTATTTTTATACAATCAGTTGGAGAGTAAACAAATCTTACGTCTGCACCACTTGCTCTTACATCTTGTAAACTACCGTTACTTCCAGGTACTTTTATCATATCCCCTAGAGTTACTAGTATCACATCTTTTTCTTTGGCTAAAGTTATAGCCATATCAATTCTCTCTTTTGGCATAACACAAACAGGACAACCTGGTCCATGTATAAAGTTTATATTTGAAGGGAGTAGTTGTTTTAGTCCATACTTCATAATAGTATGAGTATGCCCACCACACACTTCCATAATATTAATATCTTTACTTAATTTCTTGGCTTCTTTTGATATGAGTTTTTCATATGAGTTTATTGTTTTAGCGTCTCTAAATTTTGTATATAAATCTTTTAGATTTAAATTATTAGCCATTTTGACAGTTACACCCCAGGGTGGTCTCTCTGACTTCGTCATTCACCTTCTCACTATCTTTTATAGTTTGGGAAAGTTCCTCTTGATTCATCTGTTCAACTAACTGTTCAAAAGTTTCTAAAGATAGTAAAGCATCTTGGGTATCAATTTTATTCATAATAAAACCAATATGTATTAAAACATAATCATCTATATTGATACTGTTAAGTTCCATTAAATCAAGACTTACTTCTCTTTTTACACCCATAGTATCAACAACACAAGAGTTTGTCTCTTTATTTATAGAGGTTACTTTACTTGGTATTGATAAACACATTACCTCATAGTCCTTTTAAACTCAATCCAATTGATAACTTTTTTTATTGATTCATCATCATTTATATTGATTTCTAAAATATCAACATTTGGTTTTAGTTTTCTTGCCTCTTTTTTTTCAGACTCTATATCATAATCAATATAAGGTAACAGATCAGTTTTTGTAATAAGAATTAAGTCAGCTTTTCTAAACATCACTGGATATTTAACAATTTTATCATTTCCTTCTGGAACACTTACAAGTACAATATTAAGATGAGTACCTACATCATATGAAGCAGGGCATACTAGGTTTCCAACATTTTCTACAAAACATACATCTATATTTTCTAAAGGCATTTTGTGTAAACCTTTGTGAACCATAAAAGCATCAAGATGACAAGCTGAGCCTGTTTGTATTTGAAATGCAGGTATACCTTTTTTTTCTAATCTTTGAGCATCTTTTGATGTTTCTAAATCACCCTCAATAACTCCAAATTTAAAGTTTGCCAAGGTGGCAAATTTCTCTAAAAGTGAAGTTTTTCCACTTCCTGGACTACTCATAAGGTTTATTGCCAGTATATTGTGTTTTTCAAAATGTGAGCGGTTGTGTGATGCTTCATGGTCATTTTTATCTAAAATCTTTTGAATAACTTCAACAGTTTTTTTATCATTTAACTGCGGGTTTAAGTGTATATTGTCTAAAGAATTATTAGAATGATGATGTGTGTCTTCTTGCGAATCTGTTAAACTACAACCACAATCTTGACACATGTTAAATCCTTAACTTTGATGTCTATAGAGATACTTTGAAAGTATCTGTTTTAGGTTATTTGATAAAACTGGTTCTAAGTTATCTAAAGAAGTTTCACATTTTTTAGATAAATCATCAGCACTTTTAATAGCACCATCAAGTCCAAGAAGATTCACAAATGAATTTTTATCACCATCGTTTGCTGTAGTTTTTCCAGCTTCCTCTTCTGTTGCAGTTTCATCGATAATATCGTCTTGAATTTGAAATAATAAACCTATATCAATACCAAAATCATAAAGTTCTTTTTGTTGATCTAAAGAAAGTCCTACAATAATTGCACCCATTTTTAAACTTCCAGCTATAAGTTTTGCAGTTTTATGAATATGTAAAAATTCTAACTGATTTAATTCTAACTTATGATTTTCAAAATAACAATCGATTGCTTGGCCTATAATCATCCCATCGATTCCACCGTCACTACTTAAAACTTTTATTAACTCTATTTTAGTATCGCTACTTAATGGAGCATTTGCAATAAGATTAAAGCTATGTGTATTTAGAGCATCTCCAACTAAAATAGCTGTTACATCATCATAAGTTTTATGTAAAGTTGGATTACCTCTTCTTAAATCAGCATTGTCCATTGCAGGTAGGTCATCATGAATTAAAGAGTAAGTATGTAGATATTCTACTGCTAAAGCAACTGGTAAAGAGTTTTTAAAAAGCATTGGTTCAAGTGCATTAACTACACTTAAAAGTAACATAGGTCTAAACCTTTTACCACCAGCTTTTAGCATATCTTGCAAAGCATCCTCAAAATTAGGATGAAAAGTATTAGATACAGGAAGATTAGTGTTTAGGTAATCTTCAAATATTTTTAACATCTATTTTGCAAAAGGGTTCATTCCGCCCATCATATTCATTGCCATCGCTTTTTTGTTGTCATCACTTTGTTTGATAACATCATTCATAGCACTAATAAGAAGTATTTTTAAAGAGTCTTTATCTTCAAGTAAAGAATCATCAATCTCTAAATCAGTAACTTCTGAATTTCCATTTATTGATAACTCAATCATACCACCCCCAACTTTGGAAGTAAATGATTGTGTAGCACCATCAACTTTTGCTTGTTCAGCCATTTTCTGAACTTGACCCATCATATCGCCTAGGTTCATTTTACTTAAATCAATACCATCTAACATTATTTGTCACTTCCAATAAGTTCATTTGTAATTTCTAAAATATCATTCTTATCATCTACATGTACTACAATTGGCTCGTAGGCTTCTAACTCATCAGTATGATAAGAAGCATAAGCAATAACAATAATCATATCACCTACTTCAACTTTTCTAGCCGCTGCACCATTTATACACATATCTTTTGAACCTCGTTCACCTTTGATAGTGTAAGTAGAAAATCTTTCTCCATTGTTAATGTTAACGATCTCTACTTTTTGTCCAACTCTTAAAGAAGCAGCATCAAGTAAATCTTCATCAATTGTTATAGATCCTACATAATTTAAGTTGGCATCACTTACAGTTGCTCTGTGAATTTTACTATAAAGCATATCAAATGTCATTTATATATTCCTATTCTTAACTTAATGGTTGAGGCTCACCCCAAAATTGATCAGGGATCATATATTCGTCTACTGGTTTCCCACCTATCATATGTTCATCTATAATTCTATCAATTTTCTCTTTTGTAAGTTGTACATACATGTGATGACCTGGTTCCATAATCATAACAGGACCCATTTGACATCTACCTAAACAACTTGTTCTAATTGGTTGAACTGGACCCATAATCCCTTTTTGCATTAAACCTTGAGCCATATGATTAAATAAATCTCTTGTTTGTTCACTTACACATGATGGTTTTGGCATACCTGGAGGTGAACTTTGTTCACATTTGAAGATATAAAATGTTGGTTGTGGCATTGCTGGCATTTCCATAATAATTCCTTTTTTGTCTTTAATTTTTAATTTATTTCGCGAATTTTATCTAAGATAGATTAAAGTTATCTAAAATCTAATTTCTAACTAACTATTTATTTATAGCTATTTGGTTTCTTCCATTGTTTTTGCAATAATATAATCCATCATCAGACTTTTTAATCATAGCTTCTAAGTCTTCCTCTAGGCCATAACAAATACCTATAGAAGTTGTATATTTTATCTTTAAGTCTCCAACAGTGATAATATTTTTTTCAAATCTATCTCTTATTTTTTCAAAAAGTTTTTCTACATCTTCTAAAGTGATATTTTCTAGTAATACACAAAACTCTTCTCCACCAAATCTTGCCATTAAATCAGATTCTCTTAAATTCTCATTTAAAATATTTGCAACTTCACAAATTGCCACATCTCCGACATCATGTCCATGTGTGTCATTTATATTTTTAAATTTATCTATATCAAACATAGCTACAACTATGCTTTTATCATCCCTTCTTGCTTTTCCAAATATAGCTTGTCCACTATCAAAAAAATATCTTCTATTAAATGCGCCTGTCATAAAGTCTTTATTTGCCATATCTCTTGTTTTTTCAAAAAGTTCTAAAATTTCTAAGTTTGAATTTATTCTTGTAGTTACTTCAATTTGTGAATATGGTTTATTTAAAAAGTCATTTGCACCAAGTTTTATAAATTTTGTTGGAACTTCTGGTTGGTCGTTTGCACTTAGAACTATAACACCTAGTTGATCTTTATCGTAATCTTTTCTTATCTCTTTTGTTAATTCCATCCCATCCATTACAGGCATATTGTAATCTGTTAAAACTAATGAAAACTTTTCTTCACTTGACCGTAATATATCTAAAGCTTCTTTTCCGTCTCTTGCCGTTGTGATATTTAGCTTTAACTTTTTTAATAACTTTACTGCCATTGCAAGTTGTAAAGGTGAATCATCTACTACTAAAACATTAGTATCATAGTTTTTCAAAATTCTTGAGATACTTGTAATTGCACATGAGCAATCTAAGTTTTCATCTTTTACAATAAAATCAACTATATCTTTTTCCATTAGGATATTATTTATCTCTTCATCCTCTTTGTCAACTAAAACTAAAACAGGTATATCTTTTTTTAAAGCAAAATCTACAACAATACAATCTTTCACATCTGGTAAAACATGATTTATAATTGCTACATCTATATTGGTTTCTTTATTTAAAATATGTTTAACAGAATCTTTATATGAGGTGGCTTTAAAAATAGTAGGATTGTCAAAGTTTTTCTTTAATTTGCTTTCTAACAAATCTAGTATGAATTCGTTTTCATCAACTATAAGTATTGTTCTTGTTTGCTTCATATTGAGTACATAAACCTTTTAGTTATTTTAATGGAACAATTGTATCACAAAATTATTAATAATTCGTTTATCTTTAAGGAATATTATAATAAAATTAAAATTAATAATTAAATTTAGTAAAGGAATATAAGTTTGCAAGATGATGAAATGATATATATGTTCCATGCTGAAAGCATTGATTTACTCGATGAAATGGAGGATTCTTTATTAATAATCCAAGAAAGTGGGATGGATAAAGAACATATAAATGCAATATTTAGAGCTGTACATTCTATTAAGGGTGGGGCAGGAATGTTTGAATTGGAACAATTAGTTCACTTCTCTCATATCGCAGAAAATTTATTAGATAAGCTAAGAAACAACAAAATAGTAATAAATAACAGCATTATTACTCTCTTTTTAAATATAAAAGATCACCTAAATGATTTAATTGATGATATAATTCAAAATGACTGTAAAGAAGATTATAGTCCAGAACTTAAAGCTAAAACAGATCAATTTTCTATTGAATTAAATGATTATTTAAATGGTAAAGTTGAAGAAAAAACTGAAGAGATTATTACTGAAATAGTTACAATTATAAATGATAATAGTTTAGATGAAATAAATAAAACTATTAAAAATAATTCTACACAAAAAGATGAACTTTTTATAGATGACAATAACTCTACAATAAAAAATCAAGAAAAAGAGAAATCAGTTGATATAACTAAATCTTCTCCTCTATCTACAACACTAAAAGTTGAATCTAGTAAAATAGATACTTTGATAAACCTTGTTGGAGAGATGGTTATTACAACTGCTAGTGTAATGCAACACTCTACTAGAATCAATGATAAAGGTTTAAACGAATCTGTACATCTTTTATCAAGAATGCTAGAAGAGTTAAGAGAAACATCTATGAAAACTAGAATGGTTCCAATAGGTGATACATTTTCTAGATATAAAAGAGTAGTAAGAGATCTATCTCAATCTTTAAATAAAGAGATAGATTTAGTAGTAGAAGGTTCAGAAACAGAACTTGACAAAACAGTAATAGAAAAAATATCTGACCTATTAATACATCTTATAAGAAACTCAATAGATCATGGAATAGAAACAATAGAAGAAAGAGAATTAAAAAACAAAAATTCTAAAGCTACTATAAAGCTAAAAGCATTTCATGAGTCTAATAGTATAACTATACAAGTTCAAGATGACGGTCAAGGTTTAGATAAAGATAGAATTTTAGAAAAAGCGATTGAAAATGGACTTATTACTAAAGATGATAAAATCAATGATAGTGATATTTATAATCTTGTAATGCAAGCAGGTTTTTCAACAGCACAAAATGTATCAAATATATCAGGACGTGGTGTTGGTATGGATGTAGTAAAAAGAAATATTGAAGAACTACGAGGTACTATAGATATACAAAGCGAAAAAGATATTGGGATGAGTGTAACTATTAGATTACCTTTAACATTAGCTATTATAGATGGTTTTATGATAAAAATATCTGATGATTTCTATATTATACCTTTAGAGATGCTTTTAGAGTGTATAGAACTTACAGATGAATATAGAGAATTTGTAGCAGAACATAATTTTATAAATCTTCGAGACCATGTGTTGCCTCTTTTAGATTTACGAGAGTTCTTTGGATATGAAAAAAGTGATAATAGAGATAAGAAAGAGAATATAGTAGTAGTAAATTTTGGTACTTTAAAAGTTGGTTTAATAGTTGATGAACTTCTTGGAGAGTTCCAAACTGTAATCAAACCAATGGGTAAGATATTTCAAAATTTAAAAGGTATAGGTGGTGCAACAATTTTAGGAGATGGAAGAGTTTCTCCAATATTGGATATACCTATTTTACTGCAATATGCAAATCAAAACAAAATTTAAAGGATCAAAATGATAAAGTTAATCAAAAGTAAAATTATTTATAAGGTGTTATTAGCAATTTTTGTATTGTTGACAATTAGTAATTTAACTATTACATATATCAATACAAGTAATGCAAAAGAGGATTTTTTAGTTACTGCTAAAAACAATGTTGTTATGATGAATAAATCTATTTTTATCGCTTTAAAAACTGCAATGATGACAGGTGACAGAGAGATGATGACTAATGTCGAAGATGAAACACGAAATATTCATGGTGTTGAAAAGCTTAAAGTTGCAAAGAGTGAAGCTTTATTATCTTTATATGGTAGTGCTACACCATATACAACAGATAAAGATACTTTAAAAGTATTTGAAAGTAAAAAAACTACAATAAAAGAGACAAATATCAATGGTAAACATGATCTTCGAATGATAAAGCCAATGATTGCAACACAAGAATGTATAGCATGTCATACAAATCAAGAAGAGGGTGATGTTATTGGTGTGATTGACTTAACATTTTCTCTTGAAGAGACAGATGCAAAGTTAGATAGTATTATTTTGAAAAATCTTCTTTGGTCTACATTTTTAGGCTGGCTAACACTTGCCATTTTATTTTATATTGTAAATAAAATAACAAAACCAATTGATCAGTTAAAAAAAGGTTTTGAAAAGCTTTTATACAACGAAGATGTAACGGATGTAAAAATTGAAGTTAAATCAACAGATGAAATAGCGGATGTATCAAATATGTATAATCTATATATGAAACAAATAAATGATGGTCTAAAAAAAGATGAAGAGTTTATAAAAGAGACAAAAGAGTTTACTCAAAGTTTACAAGATGGTTATTTTGATAAGCAATTAGAAGTTGAACCAAATAGTGCTTCACTTATTGAGTTAAAAGAGTTACTAAATACATTATCAGTAAATTTAAATACAACTTTTAAAGATATGAGTAAGGTATATATTGATTTAGCAAATGGGAGTTTTGAAGTTCTATATAATAAAGAATCTACAGGGGAATTTAATACATTAAAAGATGCAACAAATGAATTAAGTGATGCCTTATCTTCAATCCTTGAAGGGATCAATGAAACAGTTGATGCTGCTTTAAAAGGTGATTTTGATCATACCTTAGATACAAGTAAATATAAAGGTGATATGAAAAGTATCGCACATGGATTAAATAATGTTGTTGTAGGTTTCAAAGATACATTATCAAATATAAATAGTGCAATGGGAAAAGTTGCCCATGGCGACTTAACGGTTAGAATTGATAATGATTATAGTGGAGAGTATCTAGTTTTAAAGAACTCTATTAATACTACAATTACAAAGTTAGATCAAGTTATATCAAGTGCAAACCAAATATCACATGATGTAATAGATGGAATAAACAATGTAACACAAACTGCACAAGAGATCTCAAATGCAAGTTTAAAACAAGCAAATAGCTTAGAGGAGACTTCCGTTGCAGTAGAAGAGATAGCAGGAAATATAAATCTTAGTACAAATAATGCAAAACATACAACAGAGATGGCACAAAAAGCATCTTCGATTGCAGTTGAAGGTGGAGAAGCTGTTCATAAAACTGCAGATTTAATGGAAGAGGTTGCATTAAAAATTGAGCAGATTGAGGATATTGCATATCAAACAAATCTATTAGCTTTAAATGCAGCTATTGAGGCAGCTCGTGCTGGAGAACATGGTAGAGGGTTTGCCGTTGTTGCAGTTGAGGTTAGAAAACTAGCTGAAAGATCACAAACTGTTGCAAGTGAGATTGGTATGATTTCTAATGTAAGTGTTAAAGAGAGTAGAAAAGCTGGAGATCTTATTAATGAGATGGTTCCGAGTACACAATCAACTACAACTTTAATTGAAGAGATTTCAGCAGCATCAGAAGAGCAAGATATTGGTATAAAACAGATTCATGATGCAATGAATAGTTTAGATAGAACGACTCAAGATAATGCAAAATCAAGTGAAAGTTTAGCTGTAAATAGTAAGCAAATGTTAAAAGAGGCAAAAAAGTTATCAAGTATGATTACATTCTTTAATGTTTCAACAGATGAAGAGTCTTTTACTGTTGATAAAGATTTAAATATAAATAATGAAACTAAAACTATTGAAGCAGTTACTGAATCATCAAATGAAAAACCAAAAAACTGGGTTAATTTTTAAGGTTATAAATGGAAGATATTCAATATTTAACATTTTATATAGGTGATGAGGTATTTGCTTTAGAGGTATTAAAAGTACATGAGATTATACCTTATGATACTATTACGCATATACCAAGAATGGAATCATATGTAAAAGGGGTAATGAATATTAGAGGTAAGATAGTTCCTATAATTTCATTAAACAAAAGGTTAGAATTAAATTTACATATGAATAATAAAAAACAATCTATAATCATCATGACATTACCTTTTGATGGTGAGATGAATGATGTGGGTGTTATAGTTAGTAAGGTTGATCAAGTATTTACAATAAATAAAAAAGATATTGAATCAAGCCCTATATTTGGTTCAAAGATTAAAAAAGAGTTTATTAAAAATATTGCCAAGTTTAATGAAAACTTTATATCTATATTAGATATTGATGAGATTTTAAATCTAAAAGATTTGTCTTCTACTAAACAAAAAATGGTGTAATTTATGAAAAAAACTATAGATAAAAATGATGTTTATTATGATGAGTTAATTAGCCTTATTACTGGTAATACAAATATATCAAGCCAATATGTTATTTTTCAAAATTGCGATGATGAGTATTATGCTATTAATGTTGCAAAAGTTGAAGAGTTAATTCAAAATAAAAATATCGATATTGTAAAAAGTACAAATAGTGATATGTTAACTCTAGGTGTTTCAAAAATAAGAGATAATCTTGCAGTTTTAGTTAATTTTGATGATTGGATTGGGACAACTATAAAGCCATCAGATAAATTATCATTAATTATTCTTTGTAAATATTCTAGTACAAGACTAGGTTTAATTGTAAAAAATGTTATAGGTATTCAAAGTATAGAGTTGGATACAATGTTCAATGGTACTCAAAGAGATGACAAAATAGCATATGCAGTACAAATCACAGTAAATGGTGAAAAAAAACTATGCAATATATTTGATTTTGACCAAATAACAATGGACATATATCCAAATATAATCACTATGAATCGAAATCTTGTAGATGATATGCAAATAGAGACAGATGTTGTATCTGAAAAAAAGATACTTATAGCTGAAGATAGTATTCTTATACAAACCCACATAAAATCTCTTTTAGAAAAAATGAATTTAAAATTCCAAATGTTTGATAATGGTTCGACACTATTAGAGTATTTACACAATACAAATATAGATGATATAGGATTGATTATTACAGATATTGAGATGCCAGTTATGGATGGGATTGATCTTCTAAAGAATATAAATGAAGTAAAAAAGTTTAAAGATATACCTTTAGTTGCACATACAAATATGTCAAATAGTGCAATATCTACAAATATCATAAATCTTGGTGTATTATCAATAGTTGATAAACTAGATCTTTCAAAATTAAGAACAGCAATAATAAACTATTGTAGAAAATAGAAATAGTTATAAATGAATAATATTAATATATCAGATAAAGAATTTTTACAATTAAAAGATATTATCTATAAAAAATCAGGTATTCATATCACTAGTGATGATATGAAAAACCTAAAAAATAAATTAATAGATAGACTTTTAATAAATAGCTTAGATTCATTTAGAGATTATTATCAATTTTTAATAAAAAATGATGACGAGATACAGTCTATGATAAATGCTGTTACTACCAATGAAACATATTTTTTTAGAGAGCATAAACATTTTGAGTTTTTAAAAGATGAAGTTTTACCAAAAGTAAAATATGAAAAGTTTAGATGTTGGAGTGCAGCAGGTTCTAATGGTGCTGAAGCATATAGTATAGCTATGCATATTAACTCTAATTTAAGTACTTATCAAAATTGGGAAGTTATTATAAGTGATATAAACAATGATGTATTAAGTTTTGCAAAAAATGCTATATATCCATTGCGTTATTCTAAAAATATTCCTCAAGTATATTTAGAACAATATTGTTTTAAAGGGCAAAATGAGGATGAAGGATCTTTCAAAATATCAGACAAACTAAAAAGAAATATATCTTTTGAACATATAAATTTAATGGAAAAAAAAGATTTTAATATAGGAAAATTTGATTTGATATTTTTAAGAAATATGATTATTTATTTTAATGATGATGATAAAAAGATTATTGTTGAAAATATTATAAAGCACTTAAATGTTGGTGGATATCTGTTTATGGGACATAGTGAGTCATTATATAGAATAACAAAAAAAGTTGTACAAATACAACCTAGCATATACAAAAAAATATAGTAAAGATAAAATAGATGACAAATATATTTATAATTGATGATTCAGTATTATTTAGAACTAAAATGAGCAAAGATATAGAATTACAAGCAGATTTAAAAATTATAGGAACTGCAAATGATGCTATGATAGCCCAAAAAAGATTTAAGATGTTTGATGATTTTCCAGAGATAATTATTTTAGATGTGGAGATGCCGCAAATTGATGGATTGACTTTTTTACAAAACTATTTATCAAAAATTGATACAAAAGTTATAGTATGTACTTCAAACTATGATACTCATAAAAGAAAAGCACTATTATTAGGGGCATTTGATGTTATTGATAAAAATAAAATAAATATTGATAACTCAGCTTTACTAATAGAATCTATAAAAAAAGCAAGAGATCCAAATAAAAAAGTTAAAGTAAAAACGAACAATAATTATAATAATACTAAAATGAACAATTCAAAGATAATAGCAATAGGTGCATCTACAGGAGGATTGGAAGTTTTAGAAAAAATATTTGTCTCTTTGCCAAATAAAACACCTCCAATCTTAGTTGTGCAACATATGGGAAGAGATATTATACCAACTTTTATTCCAAAATTCAAACTATCATGCAAAGTAAATATAAAAGAGGCTAAACATGATGAAATTCTAGAACAAAATACAGTTTATATTGCACCCTTTGGAAAGCATTTAACTATAAAAAAAGATATAAATAGATACAAAATAGTAATAAGTAATGGGGAAAAAGTATCATATCATAAACCTAGTATTGATGTGTTATTTAATTCAGTTGCAAAAGTAGCAAATAAAAATTCATTGGCTTTTATACTTACTGGAATGGGTTATGATGGAGTTGATGGTATAAAAAGTATTAAAAACTCAGGTGGAAAAACATTTGCTCAAGATGAACAAAGTTGCAAAGTATTTGGTATGCCAAAAGCTGCAATTGAATCAAATATGATAGATAAAATTATCAAGCCTGAATATATTGTGTCAGAGATACTTTCTAGCTAATTTAGCTAAGAAGTTCCTCTACAATTTTTTTATCATTTAAAGGGAACTTTTTATCATAAATGATTTGATTTTCCTCATCCCCTTTACCTAATATTAGAATAACTGGATTATTATATTTTTTTGATTTTTCAATCGCTTTGGCAATAGCTGATTTTCTATTTAAATCAACTTCATAGTTCTTTGCATCTTTACAACCTTTGATAATATCTTCACATATTAAATCAGGGTCTTCATTTCGTGGATTATCTGCTGTAATAATAACTTCTTTACTGTAGAAAGTTGCCATTTTTCCCATCATAGGTCGTTTTGTTCTATCTCTGTCTCCACCTGCACCAAATACAGTTATAATATCGTGTGTAGCAAAACTAATAAAAACCTCTTTCATTCCATCAGGAGTGTGCGCAAAATCAACAATAACTAATGGGTCGTTATGTACAACTTCCATTCTTCCAGCAACACCACCAAAATATTCTACAACATCACATATCTCTTGTAGTGGTTTTTTTGTTACAAGATTAACAGCAGCAACAGCTGCTGTTAGATTATAAACATTAAAAAATCCCATCATTGGTGAACTAAAGTTTACAATATTTGAAAAATGTTGTAGTGCTACGTGTAGTCCATTTTTTAAACTATATGCAGTTACTTTAAATGTTGCAGGATTTTCTGCACCATATGCATAGATATTTTTTAGTTTATATTTAATATTTTTATCATCTTTATTGATTAGTTTCATTGAATCATCTTGAAAAAAACTATTTTTTACATCAATATATTCTTGAAGTGTATTGTGATAGTCCAGATGATCTTGAGTGATATTAGTATGGATTTTTAGAGCAAAGTTTATACCTTCAATTCTATTTTGAGATATAGCATGACTGCTAACTTCCATAACAAAAAAATCACAACCATTTTGCATAGCTTTAGAGATGTGATGAAAATTTGATAATTGAACTGGAGTTGTTAAACTATAATCTTCGATTTTTTCATCATTTATAAAAAATCCTCTAGTCCCTTGCAATGCAACTTTATAACCTAAATCTAATAGTATAGAGTAAATAGCTGCAGCAGTTGTAGTTTTTCCATTTGTTCCTGTTATACCTATAACTTGAATAGATGAAAAGTCAAAAAAGTTTATAAGTTCACTAGAGTTAACAAAGTCAGCACACCCATTTTTTATAGCATCATCTTTATAGTTTTTATTTTGTTCTGATAATACAAATGTTGTCTCTTTTGTAGCTAGGCTTGAGTTATCTGTAAATTGTTTATTATTTTGAGTTATTATCAATATTTTTCTTTCCAAGTTTTTCATATAAATTTATTAAGTCTTTATCATAAGAAAAAAACTCATTAAAACCATCTAAGTAAGTATATGCAGTATCGTTAAAGTTATTTTCTATTAATTTATCTATAAAGTCAACTAAATCATCTTTAGAAGATATAGCAACTTTTGTACTAAACATAATATCTTGATAAGCCTCTTTAAAAGAGCCTCTATCATTAACTAACTCCATAAAGTCTTTATATTCAATTGCATTTAATGACTCTACACTACTGTGAGATATGTCTTTTAAAAGATTTACCATTTTATTGGTGTCCTTATCATAAGTATCTAAGGTCTCTTGCACAAATTTAACAGCATCATCAAAGTTTAAATCTTTTGATACACTAAAGTATTCAAATAGATTTCGAGCTTTTTCCTCATTTTCGTAAGATACATCACAAAATATACAATATAATTGATACTCAATATTTGTTGGGTATAAAGATGTAACTTGTGAATATAAAAACAATGCTTTATCATACTCTTTTTGTGAAAAAAAAGCGTGTGCTTGCTCCAGTACCTTTTCGATATTATGCATTAAGTATTTCATCCTCCATACCAGGCAATACATTTACAATACTTATCTCAGGGTGGATGAACTCTTTAAGATTCTTTTCTACAATAAACTTTAAAGTACTACCACTAGCAGCACATCCATGACAAGCACCTTGTAACTGTACATAAACTCTACCGTTTTTTATCTGCATCAGTTCTATAGCACCACCATCACGTGCCATCATTGGAGCAATTTTATTTTTTATTAATTCACTTACAGGTTGTTGTAAATCTTCATCTGTAAAAGGCATACTCATTTTGACTTTCCTTATTTATTTAGAAGTATATTACTTCTTTTGTTTTTTTTTCACTAATACTATACATATAGCTGTGATACAAAGTATCACAGCTATAGTTTGAAATATAAATGTTAACGTAACAGGTTCACTCATTTTTTAGTTTACTACTTCATCACATCTAGCACATAAAGATTCTTCATCTTTAGCTCTAAACTTCCAACATCTTGGACATTTTGCTTTACTTCCATGATAAACTTCAAAAGATTTTCCATCTACTTCAAAAGTAGCAATAGCTCCATCTTCACTTGATTTCATAACTTTAGAAACAACAAACCAATCTTCTGCTACAGTTGGGTCTAAAGCTAAAACATCTTCTGAGTTTGTATAGATAACTAACTCTAAAGTAGATTTAATCACTTTTTCTTTATTTAGTTTATCTTTTATCTCTGCAAACTTACTTTTAGCATTTAACAAATGTTCTTCATTAATATTTAATTCAATTTCAGGAATAACATATTTTTCCATATCAAAAATAGACTCTACACCATTTGTTATAACTTTTGGAGCATGTTGAACTAACTCATTCATAGTATAAGTAAGTACAGGTGCTAATGTAGTTAAAAATGCTTTAGCAATCATAGCCATAGCACTTTGAGATGCAATTCTTGTTTCAGAGTTTTTACCATCACAATACATCTTATCTTTACAAATATCAATGTAGATGTTTGATAACTCAGCAACAATAAAGTGGTTTAATCTATTTAATCCTCTTGAATAATCATTTTCTTTAAATGACTCATCTACTTCTAAAAATACTTTTTGAGCTTTATCTAAAATCCATAAGTCTGTAATAGACATTTTATCTAAAGGACAAATCTCCTCTAACTCATGAACATTTCCAAGTAAAATCTTACCTGTATTTCTTATTTTTCTATATTGTTCTGCCATCTGTTTAAGAATACCATCTGAGATTTTTAAATCAGATTGGTAGTCAGACATAGCAACCCACATTCTTAAAATCTCTCCACCATATTGTTTTAAAACTTTATCAGGTGCAACAACATTACCTTTAGATTTTGACATCTTCTCACCCTTAGCATCAACAGTAAAACCGTGAGTAAGGATAGACTTATAAGGTGCTATTTCATTTGAAGCAAGTGAAGTTAATAAAGATGATTGGAACCAACCTCTATGCTGATCAGAACCTTCAAGATACATATCAGCAGGATAAGTACCCGCATCATAGTTTCTACTTCTTAAAACTGCATTTTGAGTTGAACCTGAATCAAACCATACATCTAAAATATCCATAGTTTTTTCTAAGTCATCAGGGTTAAGTCCACTTCCAGGGTATAATAGGTCTTTAATCTCCATATCGTACCAAGCATCAGCGCCTTTCATCTCAAATATCATAGCTACATAGTTAAGTACTTGCTCATCATAAATAATTTCATCTGTAAGTTTGTTTCTAAAAAATGCAATAGGTACTCCCCAATCTCTTTGTCTTGAGATACACCAATCAGGACGACCCTCTATCATAGTTCTAAGTCTATTTTTACCATGTGCTGGAAAAAACTCTACATTTTCAATTGCATCAAGTGCATTTTCTCTTAATGTTTTTCCCTCTTTTCCATAAGGTGCATCCATAGAAATAAACCATTGTTTAGTTGCTCTAAAGATAACTGGCTTATGTGTTCTCCAACAGTGTGGATATGAGTGAGTTATATCTACTCTTTTAAGTAGTGAATCACCAAGAAGTTCTAAGATAGGCTCATTTGCTTTAAATACGTTCATATTTAAAAACTCTTCAGGATTTGGAAGAAGTTTTTCTCTTACGATTGTATTATCATAAGCACCATTAGCACCTACAGGCATAATAACATCAAGACCGTATTTTAAACCAACTTTATAATCGTCCTCACCGTGTCCAGGAGCAGTGTGAACTGCACCAGTACCAGCATCCATCATTACGTGGTCACCAAGTACAATTTTAGATTGTCTACCATTTACAGGGTTAATAGCAAATGTATTTTCTAGTGTATTAGGGTCAATATCTTTTACAATATCACCTTTTATAACTTCTTCAGCTATTAAAGTAGCGTATAGTTTTTTAGCAACTATAAAGTTATCTGAAGTTAGAACATATTCTTCTTCACCATTAAGTGAAATTCCTGTATTTGCAGGAAGTGTCCAAGGTGTTGTTGTCCAAATAATTACACTTGCATCCATAGCTTCTAATTTAAAAGAAACAAAAATAGATGGAGATACTTTATCTTCATATTCAACTTCTGCTTCAGCTAAGGCAGTTTGTGCAGCCCAAGACCAATAAACAGGTTTACTTCTTTGTATTAAAAGACCTTTTTTTGAAATAGCTATAAGTTCTCTGTAGATATTAGCTTCAAATTTAAAGTCCATAGTTAAGTAAGGTTTTTCCCAATCAGCCATGATACCAAGTTGTTTGAACTCTTCTCTTTGAATATCAACAAACTTAGTTGCATGATCACGACATAGTTGTCTTAGTTTACTTTTTGGTAGCTCTTTCTTTTTCTTTCCACCAATTTTCTCTTCAACTTTTTGCTCTATTGGTAAACCATGACAATCCCAACCCGGAGTAAATCTTACAGATTTTCCATCAAAGTAGTGATACTTGATAATAATATCTTTAAGAACTTTGTTTAAAGCATGACCAATATGGATATTTCCATTTGCATATGGAGGTCCATCATGTAATGTAAAGCTTTCACAACCTTTTCGGTTAGCTTTCATTTTATCATAAACTTTTTGTTCATCCCAAAGCTTATATTGTATTGGTTCATTATGTGGTAAACTTCCTCTCATTGGGAAAGTTGTTTTTGGTAATTGTAGTGTTTCTTTATAGTTAATTGCTTCTTCTTGCTGTGACATATTGTTAATAATCCTATAATTTAAAATAAGGTAAAGTATATCCAAATAACAATTAAAAAAAAGTAAAGTAAAAGGTGTATAAATGTTTAACAATATATTCAATAAAGATGATATGCTTGAGTTTCAAAATTATCTAAAACAAAATAATCAAACAGTAACTTGTGCGGAGAGTTGTACTGGTGGATTAATAGCTTCTATGATAACAGAAGTTTCAGGTTCATCTTCAATTTTTAAAGGTTCAATAGTTACATACTGTAATGAGATAAAAGAAAAAGAGTTAAATGTACAAAAAAATACAATGATTGAATATGGAGTAGTGAGTTGTGAAGTTGTTGAAGAGATGCTAAATGGTGTTTTAAAAAAATTTAATTCGGACTTTGCAATGGCTGTAAGTGGAGTTGCAGGTCCTACGGGAGGAACAAAAGCAAAACCTGTAGGTACTGTTGTTGTTGGTGTTATGAGTGCAAAAGGGGACAAAAATATCAGTGTTTATCGCTTTGATGGTGATAGGAGAGAGGTTCAAATACAAGCTGCAAAAACAGCTTTAAAAAAGAATTTTGAAATTCTTTTGAAAAAGACTTGACAAATACTTTTTATTTTATTATAATTCCGCCACAAAACAACAAACAGTAAATGACTTGTTAGCTCAGTAGGTAGAGCATCTCCCTTTTAAGGAGGTGGCCGTTGGTTCGAATCCAACACGAGTCACCACGTTTTTGTTTTGATGTTATTTTAAACGGTCGATTAGCTCAGTTGGTAGAGCGCTACCCTTACAAGGTAGACGTCATAAGTTCAAGTCTTATATCGACCACCATTATAAATTTTTGTTGGCCCCATCGTCTAGTGGTTAGGATCCATG